>Ga0208872_1000987_pt1 | contig 18609 bp, 12 predicted proteins | sample CryBogCBH12Aug08_FD_185508 | JGI IMG/M metagenome (GOLD analysis project Ga0208872, IMG submission 185508) | Freshwater microbial communities from Crystal Bog, Wisconsin, USA - CBH12Aug08 (SPAdes) | ecosystem: Environmental > Aquatic > Freshwater > Lake | place: Crystal Bog, Wisconsin, USA...
TGCGCCGTGGTCAACGCGGCCACACTGTTGGTGGTCAGGGCCGCCACATCGCTGGTCGTCAGCGCGGCAGCTCCGGCCGTGGTCAGGTTTGCTACCTGATCAGTGGTCAGCGCGCTAATTCCTGATGTGGTCAAAGTTGAAATTTGTCTGGTAGTTAGTGCGGCGACTTGTGCCGTGGTCAGCGAAGCAACCTGGTTTGTCGTAAGAGAAGCAATCTGACTCGTTCTGAGAGCGACGATGTTCGTCGTAGTCAGGGATGCTATCTGGTCAGTGGATAAACCTTGAGAGAGTTGGGCAGTGGACAGTACCGCTACTTGCGCAGTGGACAGAGCTGCCACCTGATCGGTGCTTAAGCCCCGAGCAATCTGATGGGTAGTCATCGCCGCAATCTGCCCGGTGGTCAATCCGTTGCTGATTTGGTAAGTGGTTAACCCCTGACCAATCTGGCTGGTGGTCAGCGAAGTGATCTGGGTGGTGCTCAGGGCTGCAATGTCAGCGGTTGTTATGGAAGCAATCTGAGTGGTCGATAAATTAGCAATCTGAGTGGTGGTAAATGCTGCAACCGCTGTTGAGGTAAGCGCGCTGATTTGAGCAGTGTTTAGAGCTAAAATCTGATCAGAAGTAAGACCATGTACAATTTGATTCGAAGTCAATGCTGTAATTTGACTTGTATTAAAGGCAGCAATTTCTGAAGTTAATAATGCTGCAAACTGAGTAGTACTGAGTTCTGTTACTTCTGTTGTCGTCAGAACAGAAACTTGGGTTGTATTCAGAGCCTGAATTTGTGCTGAGGAGAATGCTGCGATATCTACTGAAGTGAGAGCAACAAGCTGAGTTGATGTCAACCCGGCAATTTGCGATGTCGTCATGTAAGATACAATTGAACTCATTATCAAATCTTTTCGGGCCAAATACCTTGTTGTAAATACTTAACTTAGTACTGAAAAACACAATTTGATCAGCGACTTATTTCAGAACCAGTATTGTATTCGATTAATTACAAATTAGAGATATTGAAGTAGAAATTGGCATCATGCATCATGGATGTTTATTCGACAACTTTTAGAACTCACGTATGTGGCCATACGCCTTCTCAATAAATTTGATACTTAATTATATAATCGTCTCATTTCTAAAATTATTTAGTTAAATTTGAAAAAAGATTAAGATTTAAATTAATTTGGTTTTCCAGTGATGAAAATTTAATATGTAGTTTCTTCAATTTTAAAACTTTTTAATCTTGATCATAAGGTTAAATCCACTGGATTTAGCCCTGCTAATTCAGCGAGTGTGGTGCTCCGCATCCTGTTCCAACATGCTGGAGTTGGGCGTTCAGTAATTACTACTCAGGATTGTGGTACAGATTAACAGTCGACAACATTTCACAAGCTTTCGAACAGAAGTGTATTTAGCTTGTATTTTTAAATATGACAGAATTAGTGCCACCAGATTCTTCAATTAGCAGATTTATCTTGTTGATGTGATCTGGTTACATGTCTATGCGCATGACGTCAAGGAGGTTGGTCATGTCAAAGCGAAAATTTAAAGTAGCCAGGCTTGGCTATTGTTCACAAACGTATAGCGACGATTGATATTCGATCGCGATTCCACCTCGCTGAGGTATCGCCATGCATTTGCAAGATCTCGCCGGGAAGCCCCCCGCAATGATGGTAACTGCTTTAAAAATAAGCTTAGCGACGCCACTCATCAATCAGTGATGCTACAAGAGCAGTCCAGCCGGTTTGATGGGTTGCACCCAATCCTTTTCCTGTGTCCCCGTCAAAATACTCTGCAAACTGTATGTAGCCTTGCCAGTGTGGATCGTTCTGAAATTTATCAATATTTCCAAATGCTGGACGTTTACCATTCTCATTTCTGGCAAATATTGATATCAATGAGTCCGCAAAATATTGAGCCATTTCCCCCACTGCGACTTTGTTTCCATTCACATCATGAATAGTGAGTGCATCTCCATATGCCTTGTCGAGTTTACGTAATGATTCAATCATCAGGAAAGTTGTGGGGAACCAGACAGGTCCTCTCCAATTGGAATTGCCGCCCTTGATCTTGGATTCTGCTTCAGCAGGTTCATATCGAACAACGGTATCACCCAGAATGTAGGGGTGATCCTGATGGTATTTCGACAGGCTGCGCAGTCCGAATTCAGATTTAAATTCCGATGTATCCCACACACGCTGCAAGATGCGGTTTAACTGATCAGGAGAGACGATGGTCAATACAAGTGTTTTTTCATTCTTACGATTTACCGTATTGACACAATGGGAAACGATTTCCTGACGATTATTGACGAACCAGTTCAGATTGGTGGTGAATTCAGTGTAAGGTTTAATCCACTGACCTTCCAGTCGCTCAACTGCAAAAAGCGGAATCAGGCCAACCAAAGATCTCACCCTGAGTTTCTCGCATCTGCCGTCAGGGTAGCGAATGACATCGTAAAAAAATCCATCCTTTTCGTCCCACAGATTTTGATCTCCATGTTCTCCCATGCGTTTCATTGCGGCGCCGACATAAACGTAGTGCTGAAAGTACTTGGTTGCCAGACTTTCATATACCGGATTGAGCTTTGCCAATTCCAGGGCAATGCGCATCAGATTCTGGCAAAACATTCCCATCCATCCGGTGGCATCTGATTGTTGCAACACGGCGCCACCGGGAAGTTTTTTGGAGCGGTCAAACAGGGTGATGTTATCCAGCCCGAGAAATCCGCCTTCAAATATATTATTGCCGGCCGGGTCAACCTTGTTTACCCACCAGGCAAAGTTGATCAACAATTTATGGAAACATTTTTCAAGGAAAGCATAGTCAGCCGTGCCGGAACGGATACGGTCCATATTGAATACACGCCATACCGCCCATGCATGCACCGGTGGATTCAGATCACTGAATTCCCATTCGTAAGCGGGTATTTGTCCGTTCGGATGCTGGAACTGTTCAAACAACATAAACCAAAGCTGTTTCTTGGCGAAAGCAGGATCGATAATTGCGATTGGCACCGTGTGAAAGGCAAGATCCCAAGCTGCAAACCAGGGATATTCCCATTTGTCTGGCATTGAGATAATTCGCTGCGAATTAAGATGGCGCCAGTGCTGATTTCGTATGTTCTTGCGAGATTGTGGAGGGGGCGTTCCTGGTTGATCCCCCTCCATCCATTTGTTGACATCAAAAATATAGTTTTGCTTTCCCCACATCAGTCCGGCGAAAGCCTGTCTCTGTATCAAACATTCATCTGCATTTGCTCTGGGAGGATGTATCGAATCGTAAAATTCATCAGCATCGTTTTTGCAGCGTTCAAAAATGGTATCAGTATCTGCAAACGGATCCTTGAGAATTTCCTGACTGATGCGAAGTTCTATCGTTGTCTTTTTCCCGGCTGGAACCATGCGTTCAAAATTAACACACGCTTTGGTTCCCTTCATTTCCAAGTTGACGCAGGCTTCCCCATTGATGATGTGGCGGTGAAAAGCATCCTTAAAAAAGAGTCGGCCATCTGCCGCCCCTGCACCATACAACCTGGCTTTGTTGGTTTCGTTGTCTGTGAATAAATGCGTGCCTCCCCCTTCACAGTAGATATAACGTGGCCCCAACTTATATTTGAAAGGTAGGTTATTAAGTCCTGTAGAGGCAGAGTCATCCGCAAGCAGGCTGGTGCAATTCTTCGTGGATTTGATAAGACTTATAACAGGCTCTGGTTCCCGTTCTTTACCCCATGCCCAAGTGTTACGAAACCACAGGTTTGGAATGATATGAATCGGTGCATCTTCAGGGCCACGATTGTGCACCTCAATTCGGATGCAGATATCCTCCGGTGACGCTTTGGCATAAGTTATAAATACGTCGAAGTAGCGATCTTCCTCAAAAATTCCGGTATCAATTAATTCAAACTCCGGGCCGCTACCTTTTCTGGCCCAATTCTCTTCAATCAATTTTTGATAGGGATATTCGGTCTGGGGATACTTGTAAAGATAACGCATGTAGCTGTGGGTCGGCGTACTATCCAGGTAGAAGTAGTAATCCTTGACATCTTCCCCGTGATTTCCCTGAGTATGAGTAACACCGAAAGCACGTTCTTTGAGAATGGGATCCTTCTTGTTCCATAATGCCAATCCGAAACAAAGCAACTGGTAGCGGTCGCAAAAACCACCTAAGCCATCCTCACCCCAGCGGTAAGCCTTGCTTCTCGCCATGTCGTGGGTGAGAAAGTCCCAGGCCTCGCCGTCCGCGCTGTAATCCTCACGGACTGTTCCCCAAGAACGCTCACTAAGATAAGGCCCCCATTTTCTCCACGTAATATGCTCAGGACCATCTGCCTCAGTCAGTTTTTGATGTTCTTTGGTTGACTTGATGTCTTTTTTTCTCATCGGTTAGATCGGTTCTGTCACGGTTAAAATCTCCTTAAGTTATAACTATATTACATCAACTTTAGAGGTGCGAATTTAGGTGTTTTCAAAAAATTTTAAAGAAACATGGCATTGAAGTTTCAGTAGATTATTTTGAAACAGGATTTTTGGTTCTTTCGTACTTGATTAAGTTTGACATTGACTATTTTAAGATAGAAGAATGATTAAGCAAGTCCTATCCAAACAGCAAGAGCACGATTCACCCTAAGCAATGTTACATCATCTATTAAACCAATGATTGAGCGGATTTTTTCACGTTTTACCGTCATCGCTTTATCTACCTGAATTTGGCATCGTTAGGGAGCAAATTAAATGTCGGGTTTTGTAGAACGTAATATTACGACTGAAAAAAACCGCACCAACCGCATCGTGGAGCTAAAGTTCGTTACACACAAGTTAACAATGTTGAAAGTTGCAGTGCAACATAAGAAGAAAAGTACACCGAATGAGTCCTGCCGAACATAACTATGTAAAACACTGAGTAGAATTAGAGGGTGCGTTCGTTGCACATCAAGTTTGACCAGACCTGAATTACCAACGCCCGTTAAGGAGAAGCATTGAGTAAGAATCTAATAATGCAAGAACTATTGCGGAAAACTGCTGAAATTCAGCTTGCCCACTCTTCATTAACATTAGCACAGTCACAGTCTGCCGAAGCGCTTCTTCACGAACTTCAAGTACACCAGATAGAACTGGAAATGCAGAACGATGCATTGCGCAAAAGCCAAGTGACTCTCGAAGCCTCTCGCGAGCGATATTTCAACCTCTACGAATTTGCATCTTTCAGCCTTATTACAATCACTCAATCAGGCCAAATTGCTGAAATCAACCTGACCGGCTCAGCTTTGCTCGGAGAGGATCGAAGAAAACTACTTGATCATCGTTTCGACATGTTTGTGGCGCCTGAGTATCGCTCCCAATGGCAGCAATACTTTTTTAAAGCGCTAAAAGGCAACGAAAAGCATAGCTGTGAACTGATGATGCGGACAATGGGAAACTCAATATTTTATGTTCATCTGGTTGGCCGATTAATCAATACAGAGGACGGAGTGCCGGAACTTCAAATTACACTGGTCGATATATCTGAACAAAAACTTAGGGAGGCAGCAAAACGTCAGTTTGAGACACGCTTGCTTCTACTGACCCGTCGTGAGAGGGATGTTCTTGTGCTTGCTCTTACAGGTAAAACTAATAAGGAAATCGCTTTCCAGTTAAAAATAAACGTGCGAACGGTTGAGAACCATCGCGCAAAGATTCATCGTAAGACCGGTGTCATTTCTCTGATTGAACTGGCGCAACTTGCTTTCAGCGCCGGTGTTTCTCTGGCAGAAATTAAACCACAATAAACTTTTTCTGCTAAGTGAATTACCTGCTTCAATTTCAATCCTTTCAACTCTCTCTCAGCATACCACAAATTTTATTCAGGTTACTTTGACAAACCGTGCGTAAACCGGTCTACCACTTTGCCGAAAATTAGTGCCTAATCGAAACTAGGTTTATTTCCCATTGCTGGGCAGCTTGGAGCGAATCTTCACTTTGCGGGCTCACGAGAAAAACCTGCAATTTATACTCATCAGGGAAGATCAAATTCAACGGTTTCTACTCGGGGATCAATTCCGGATCAGACAGATCCTCACCAATTTACTAGACAACGCGTTGAAATTCACTGCGCGTGGACAAATCTCTCTTAATATACGGCTGGTAAACTTAGATGATTCTTCCATCACACTTAGCTTCAGTGTTGTGGATAGTGGCATTGGAATGAGCCCGGAACAGCGCTCTAAGCTTTTTAAGCGCTTTTCCCAAGCGGATAACTCAATTACCCGCAGATATGGCGGAACGGGCCTTGGTTTGACGATCAGTCGAAGTCTGGCACAGTTGATGGGAGGAGACATTGAAGTTGAGAGCATACCTGACAAGGGAAGCGTGTTCCGATGTCTGGTGAAATTATCCCTGGCCGATCACAATCAGATTCAAAAGTTCTCACAGTATCGCGCGACAAAAGGCCAGCAGAGCAAGCACTTTGAAGTTATTGAAGGATTACGCGGCAAGCGCTGCAGATTTGTAAAGTTCATTTGCCTGATCTTGTGTTACTTGATGTAAATATGCCCGAAATGGATGGCTATGAAACCTGCAAAAAACTACGCGAATTTACCGATATCCCGATCATATTTGTTACCGCAAGCGAGTCGTTGGATGAGCATATGAAAGCTTTTGATGTGGGGGGTGATGACCTTATTCTCAAACCTGTTGTTCGAGAAATACTTTTGCGAAAAGTTGCGCTCGCCATTCATTTGAAGAATGAAAAACTTAAGCTTACAAATGAAAAAAACTCATTGCAGTCAGTTGCGATGAACTTTTTATCTGCTGTTGGCGAGAGTGGCGTATTGCGTAAATTCATGCAGGCCAGTTTGAACAGTAGTACTCCCAAAGAATTGGGGACTCAGCTTGTGGCTGCAATAAAGGATTTTGGCTTGGATAGTAGTGTACTCATTCGAGGTAAAGAAGAGCCTACGTTTCTAACTTCGCATGGTGAACCGAGTGAAATTGAAAAGTCCATACTTGATCAATCAAAATGCATGGGGCGAATTTTTCAGTACAAGCAAAGACTGGTGGTGAACTACGACCGAGTTTCCGTGATTGTAACTAATATGCCTCCGGAAAATTCGGAACAGACGGGACGGATTCTGGACAATATAGCTATGTTGGTTGAAATGACGGAAACCCTGTGTGATAACGTGGAGTTACGCCAATCATCAAACTCACGGGCAGAGCATATGCAGGTCGCGTTGCAAACAGCCTACAACGAGACAGAAACCTTGGATGTCATGCGCCATAATGCACAAGTTGATCTGCGACTCATGCTTCAGGAACTTGTCGACAATATTGAAAAAACATACGCATGGCTGGGAACTAGCCGCACACAGGAGGACAGTATTAGCAAGACCATGTACGTCTCAGTTGAAAAAATCCTTAATATTCTGGAAACATCTGGTGACCTATACGACAAAGGCTTTGAGCGAATATTATCGGCGCTACGCCCAGATGATCTCGGTGGAGAGATTCATTTATTTTAAACTTGAAAACGGACTTTCCCGCAACATTGATTACAAAATTAGATTGATGATAGCGCTTGATTTTATTAACATTTCATTAAAGTTTCGTACCTTTTATTACAGGACGAATCGTGCTTTTCGTAATTTATATCAACTTGGCAAAGGAATCGTTTCCCTAATCAGAACTGATCGCACTGTTGACCAAGGTTCGAGCGAATAATAAAAAACTGGATATCACCGGGATGTTGCTTTATAAAGATGGCAACTTCATGCGGATTCTGGAAGGTGATGAAGCAATCGTTCGAACACTCTTTGCTAAAATCAAAGATGATCAACGTCACTACGGAATTATTACCCTCATGGAAGGGACGCAAACCGAAAGGCAATTTCCGGATTGGTCGATGGGGTTTCGCGACCTGACGTCAGTTGACCTTGATTCCATTCCCGGTTATAGCGAATTTATGAATACACCGCTGGCAGGTGAAGGATTCTCGGCGGGAAATTCAAAACTTAGCAAAAACTTCATGTTGGCTTTCAAGAAAAATATTTGCTAAAAGTTCAATTCATAATTACCTTGAAGAGGGAACAGCAGTTATTTGCTTTCATTTCTAAAAAATAATCTGGTCGCTTTGCATTTTTTATCACCCCAACCGGGGGAACTACGTGGCGAATCAAAAATCAGATTTGAAGGTAAGGTCAGGCTTAATTTTTTGGTTCAAGAACTATATTGTGGGCAATAATGGAGAGGTTTTACCATTCCAAACAAAAATAATAAAACTCTCGGTCTTGACTATCAAGTTGAATATAATAGAATGCGGAAGGGTCGGCATATTGCTTTTTCTTGTAACAATCATCTGATACTTTATAAAAACTTTGGCTGGATGTCTAAGAGATTATTGAGGAGCTTTGTGTTCCCTTTATTTTTTAACTATCCTTAATTTAAGGAGAGGAAATGCAAAGAGCATTAGTACTTGGGTTCTCCATAAGATTAATTCAACGAGACTTTTATTATGTCTGAGAATAACAAAGTACTTTGGTCGGAAGGTCTATTTTTACGCCCACAGCATTTTCAGCAGCAAGAACGCTATTTTGAGTCTTTACTTGAAAACAAGACTGATGCTCTTTTTGCTTTTGCTTTTGGTTTAGTCGAGCTGAAAATTGATAATGCCATGCTTAAGCATGGAAAATTTGCAATTTCTGCGGCAGTTGGCGTCATGCCGGATGGCTCTCTCATCAGTATACCAAACGAAGCAGATTTACCAGAACCCATTGAAATTCCAAGTGATTGCAAAGACTCAGTTGTCATGTTGAGTTTGCCGTATCGGCGCGCTGGTATGCCTGAGATGTCATATAAAGCTTCCAAAGAGATTCCGCTTCGTTATTATGGGGCAGATAGTCAAGTCAGGAACGCACTAGTCGAACACGATGGCACAGCAGATTTGAAGGTTGGACGCCTGAGTTTTAAGTTGCAACTCATTTCTGACGTCTCTCCGGCGTATAGTGCGATTGGACTATCCAGAATAGTAGAAAAACGTTCGGATGGTCAGGTCATTATTGATGATGAATATATTCCTCCCTCTCTGGATTGTCGGGTTAGTCCCCCCCTGCATAACTATATCAGGGAGGTTGGCGGTTTGTTAAAGCACCGCGCACAAGTTTTATCTTCGCGCGTGTCACAACCCGGGAGCAAGGGAGTGTCCGATTTTGCCGATTTCTTGTTGCTTCAGGTTTGCAATCGATTCTCTCCATTGATAGCGCATTTTTCCAATCTGACACCATTTCATCCTGAAAGACTTTATAGGGATTTGGTTATGCTTGCCGGAGAGCTGTCAACCTTTGGCAGAAAGGAGCGCTGCGCTGTTGAGTTTAGTCCATATCAGCATAATGACCTAAAGTCGACATTTAGTCCCGTAATAGCAGAAATAAGGAGAACATTGACTGCTGTCATGGAACAAACAGCAATGGCCATTCCTTTAGTTAATCGTGGTCGTGGTGTTTACGTGGGTGAAATTCACGATGAAGGATTGATTCGGGATGCAGCTTTTGTTTTGGCAGTTTATGCAGATATGCCTACAGATCAATTAAGAAACGCACTACCAATGCAAATTAAATTAGGGCCTGTAGAGAAAATCAGGGATCTTGTCATGCTTCAATTGCCGGGTATTAACATTCAGCCGCTACCTGTTGCACCTAGACAAATCCCCTACCATGCTGGCTTTACCTATTTTGAACTCGAAAAAACTAGTGAACACTGGAAAGAAGTTCAGATTTCAAGGGTATTGGCGATGCATATTGCAGGAGAGTTTCCTGGCATAACATTGGAAATGTGGGCGATCAGATCTTGATAAAATTCTCGAATCAGGTTTCTACGATCAAATTTACATCTAAATACTAAAGTGGGAGGTGGGTGTGGTTATGAATAACCCCGGTGTTGACCAGGACGCCACGTTATATATTCCAACAGGTGGTAGAGGTGGCGCTACTCCCAGGGGCGCTACTTTTGGTTCCCCGCAAGTTGGAGCCTCCTTTAATGTGGATTTTGATTCCCTATCAGGAATTAATCGGCTTGTTAAGGTAGCAAACCCTATTCTGTGTTCGATTGCGCCTCTGAGAGAAATGCTTGTGCATCCAGATCCAGGCGGATTGCGGCAGTCGCAACTTGAACAAATCTCTCTCTTTGAAAAGAAAGCCCGTGAATTGGGCATTTCACCTGAATCAATATTGGTTGCGAGATATGCGCTCTGCACCTTTGTTGATGAAGCTATAGCAGGAACTCCTTGGGGGGGAACTGCTGAATTGGCGAGAAATAGTTTGCTTGTTACTCTTCACAAAGAAGCTGCCGGGGGGGAAAAGTTCTTCCAGCTACTTAACCGGATGGCGGAAGATCCTGGACACAACATAGAATTGCTTGAGTTCTTTTATGTATGTCTCGCGCTGGGATTCGAAGGCCGGTTTCGAGTGATTGAAGGCGGAAAAACACAACTGGATGCTTTGAGGGAACGACTTGCGGATTTAATCAAGCGCCAGAGAGGTGAGTATGAACGTGATTTGTCAAAACAATGGCGCGGAGAGGTAACCAATAGTTCCCAATTTAGCAGTTTGTTGCCTTTCTGGGTCACTTTGGCAGCTACGGGCGTAGTCTTGGCGATTATTTTTGTATGTTATCTTTTTTTATTAAGTGCCGATTCGGACAAAATTGCTTTTGCAAGTTTGAATCCTCCGAAGCCGGTGCAAAGAGTTGAAGCACCGAAAAACATCCCACCCAGATTGGCTGGTTTTTTAACGGATGAAATTTCCAAAGGCTTGGTAGAGGTGCGTGATGATGCCAATGAAAGTTTGGTCACTATTCGAGGCGATGGTTTATTTGATTCGGGAAGTGCCGATTTAAAATCAGAGTATGAAGGGATCATTCTGCGTATAGCAGATGCGATTAATCAGGTTCCGGGACAAATTACAGTCATCGGCCATACAGACAATATTCCTCTACGTTCAATTTTGTATCCTTCAAATTGGAATTTGTCCCAAGGCAGGGCTGCTACTGTGGCAAGCTTGATTAAAACAAAATTATCAGGGCAAAGAATCGTTGTAAGCGAAGGACGGGGAGATGCCGAGCCTCTTGTTCCGAACGATACCCCCGCCAATCGGGCCTTAAACCGCCGGGTTGAAATATTATTAAAAGTTGCTCCTAAATAGTTTTTGACTTAAAGGGACAAGAGCCGAATTATGATAAAAAAATTGTTTACAAACCGTTGGGTAATAATCGCGCTGGGATTTATTTTTCTGGATTTACTGATATGGTTTATCGGGCCGTTATTCGGTTTTGGTGAATCGAGGCCGCTTGCCTCAGTGAGTGCCCGACTGATATTTATTGTATTTATATTGCTCGTTTGGATAGGCTATGAGTTATATAAATATATCGCAGCTCGTCAGGCCAGCAAGAAATTAATGGAAGGAATGACGGAACAGGCTCCGGATTCTTCTGATGTGAATGCTGCTGCTGAAATTGAGATGCTGCGCAAAAGGATAGATTTGGCAGTATCCACTTTAAAAAAATCCAGCAAGGGAAAAAGCAAGTGGGGTGGTGAATACCTGTATCAGACACCCTGGTACATGTTTATAGGTGCTCCCGGATCTGGCAAAACTACTGCGTTGATCAACTGCGGACTACGCTTTCCAGTTTCCGCCGGGGGAGATATTCATGCAATAAAAGGAGTGGGGGGAACCCGCAACTGCGATTGGTGGTTTACTGACGATGCCATTTTCCTAGATACAGCAGGTCGGTATACAACCCAGGAATCAGACAAAAAAGCGGATAGCAGAGCCTGGTTGGGATTCCTTGAGATGCTCAAAAAGATTCGTTCACGCCGCCCATTGAACGGAGCCATTGTGACGGTAAGCATTTCTGATCTTCTTGGGCAATCAGAAAATGATCGTGATGCCTATGCTGTGGCAGTCGGCCAGCGTATTCAAGAGCTCTATCAGAAACTGGGTGTCAATTTTCCGATTTACTTGATGGTCACCAAGACTGATTTGTTGGCCGGCTTTATGGAGTACTTTTCAAACTTGGGCTCGGAGGAACGAGCGCAAATTCTTGGAACTACCTTCCCCTATGCACAGTCTGCCAATAAAGATTTTGATTTCCAGAGTGCATTTAAAAAACAATTTGATGAGATCGTCAGCAGATTAAATACGCGTCTGATTGACCGCATGCAGATAGAACGGGATATACAACGCAGAACTCTGCTTTATGGCTTTCCCCAGCAATTTAGCATGATAGGCCCCATCTTAGCCAAGTTCATCGAGCAAGTATTCGGCGGCTCCAAATTCGAACAAAAACCGCTTTTGAGAGGAGTATATTTTACCAGCGGGACTCAAGAGGGAACGCCTATAGACAGGGTGCTGGGATCCCTGTCCAGAATGTTGAAAATGGAAAGAAAAGTGATGCCCCCCATGGTGGCAACCGGCAAATCCTTTTTTCTGACCAAGCTTCTCAAAGAGTTGATTTTCCCTGAGTCGGATTTGGTCGGTTTCGATGAGAAAAAAGAAAAGAAGAGAAAGCTTTTAGTGCGTGGAGCCTACGCATGCCTTGGATTGTTTTCGATACTATTTATTCTGGCTTGGACTATCAGTTATTTCAAGAATGAAGCGTTGATCAAAGATATCGATGCAAAAATTGCTGTTCTGGCTAAGGTAAGTGCAAGTTTGCCACAACCCGAGAGCGATGATTTAAATACGGTAATTCCATTTTTGAACGAAATACGCAACCTTCCTTATGGATATGCGAATCGGGAAAAGTCTTCACCTTGGGGATATCACTACGGATTATTTCAAGGTGAAAAGCTGGGCGATCTGGAGAATGAAGCCTACAATCGATCATTGCGGACTGTATTCTTGCCGCGTTTGGCACTCTTCCTGGAAGATCAGATTCGAAATTCCACAAAAAATGAAATTAAATATGAGGCACTTAAAGCTTACCTCATGTTGTTTGATGACAAGCATTTGGATCCTGTTGAACTGAGTGCATTCTTAGCAGCTGACTGGGAGCAAACTTCTCAGGGGGGAAGTTCTGAGGATTCACAAAAGGATTTTGTGAATCATTTGAATGCAAGCCTGGAAAAACGCCCCATCAATATTGTCTGGAACCGGGATGATGCATTAATCGCCAATGCTCGCCTATCCCTTGCAGCCTCTTCATTGGCAGAACGGGTTTATTCACGGGTTCGATTGCTGGGTGTTTCGCAGTCAATTCAACCGGTCAAATTAAGTGACCTTGTCGGACCAGCAGGAACGCAAATTATGGAAAGAGAAGGGGGAGAACCCTTGTCTACTCCCTTGCCGGCAATTTTTACTTATTCAGGATATCACGATGGGTTTAACCAGGCGGTAGACAGCATAGTCAGCCAGATGGCGGACGAAGATTCGTGGGTTCTTGGAGAACAAAGTGCTTCCTCCCAGAAAACGGTTGATAAAGCTCAATTGCTTGAAGCAGTGAGACATCATTATCTGGAAGAATATGTCAAGAATTGGGACGAGGTGCTGGCTAGCATCCGCCTCAAGAAGTCTGCTTCATTGGCTGACACTGCGATGTACGCGCGCACATTGAGTGGGGCAGACTCGCCATTGAAGAAATTGCTCGTGGGGATAGTCAAAGAAGTTTCCCTGACCGCAAGCAATAAATCCCAGGATCTTAAAGACAAAGCAGAAGATAAAATTATGGATAGCGCGAAGGCAATGGCGGCAAGATTGCTAAGCAGTGCATCGGTTGGGAAAAAGAATGACGCAGGAAACAAGCCGCCTGAAAGCCTGGTGGATGATCACTATGATGCAATAAGACAATTGGTGACTGCCGCAGCTCCAGGGCAACCTATGCCCATTGATCAGACGATCAGTCTCTTGAATGATTTTTATCAGGAAGTGTCAGCCTATGCAAGTGCCGGTCAAGGTGGATCATCTGAGTTGAAACCGTTGGCCTCCTCTGCCAGATTAAAAGCTGAAGCTGATCGTATGCCGGCACCTTTGGGTCAGATTTTAAAAAGTCTGGTTATCGTTACCACAGGACAGGCTGCAGCGGTAAACAAGGATAATATCCATAATGCCATCAGTGGAGCCTCTACCTTTTGCGAGAAAGCTATATCCGGAAGATTTCCTATCAATCGTGCCTCACCCAATGAAATTATGGTTGCCGATTTTAATTCGATATTCTCACCCGGTGGTGAATTGGACAATTTCTTTAACTCCAACCTGAAGCAAGTTGTCGACACATCGAGTTCGTTGTGGAAAGTCAAACCGGAAGCTGCAGCCACCAGCCCCATATCCGAGGGGGATCTGCACCAATTCCAGAATGCAGACGCCATCAGGAGAGCTTTTTTTCACGGCGGGAATACAGCTTCGGTCACAGCTGAATTGAGATTGGTGTCATCCGATTTACCTCAGGTTACCTTGGAGTATGGCGGAGAAACGCACCAATTTTCCCCTTCAAACAGTTCGGCTATGACCCTGCGGTGGCCTGCCCAGAATGGCGGGGGGGCAAAGTTGTTTGCTTCTAATCCAGGCCAAGGGATCGCCGTTGAGGGAGATTGGGCAATCTTCAGATTGATTGAAAAAGCGATGGGTGATTCCAGTGTTCCGGAGAGATTGCGACTGGTTTATATGCTGGAAGGAAAAAGGGTGACATTTGAGCTTCGTGCCAGCAGTGTTCTTAATCCATTTAAACTAAAAGAGCTTGGGGGGTTCAGGTGTCCGGGACGCAACTAGGTTCAAAGGGAAAACTCGGTTTGTATGGAAAGGTCCCCTGCATGGGAGACTTTGTAGTTAGACGGCTTAATGGTGAGTTCGTTAACAATTGGGATTTATGGCTGCAGGATTGCATAGCTAATTCACGTCAATTGCTTGGAAGTTCGTGGTTGGACCAATATTTAACGGCGCCGATTTGGCGATTTGTTATTGGTCCTAATGTGTTGGGTGATAATGCTTGGATTGGCATCATGGTACCCAGTGTTGACCGGGTTGGAAGATATTTCCCACTGACTTTGGCGCAGCCCATCAATCCGGACATTGATATATTGACAACTTATCTGGATAACACCGGATGGTTCCAATCATTGGAAAATATTGGGATGGATGCTTTGGGACAGAACATAAATTTTGAAGAATATGAGTCAAATTTATCCGAGTTTCCAGCCCCGGTTGAAATCGTGGATAGGGATACCGCAGAAAATACTATTCCTACTTTAAAGAAAGTATTTCTGTCGTCATATTTTAATTTGCCTGTAAAACTTGAAGGTGATGATACAGACTATATGTCACCGGTTAGAAACATCATTTCGAATTCTTTACAACCCACCTCTTTGTGGGGGGCAGAATGGTTTGAAAAGCGCGAGCATATTTTATTGGCAACAGAAAACTTACCGGACAAAGAAAGATTCTGTTCGTTTCTGGATCAAGATTTTGACGCGCATGGGTGGTCGGATGTTTTGAAAAATGAGGTTGCTGAATAAAATAATTTCATTGAAATGTGAGTATCCAGCCAATTAATGTTTGGTAACTCAGCTTGTTGTGAATAGGAGAAAAAATGGGTCTGTTCGACATTGCACTTTTGTTGGAACCACTTCCAGGCGACTCACCAACCGGTGAAGACCTGGAATATGACAATGCATTTACCGAGCTGGAACTCAATGCTCAAGGCACGCCAGACCGGGTTGAACTGGTTAAAGATCCGGATGACTATGATGGCAGGCGCGTCCTTGAAAAAATTATTCCTGGAAAGGAACCCAATGCCAAGGAAATTCTGGATGCCGCATTAGCTTTGTTCAAGCGTACAAAGGATTTGCGTGTTGCAGTGTATATTGCTCATTCTGCGACTCGTATAGATGGTTTGCCGGGGTTGGCGAGCGGGACACAATTGGTTCTCAGTTTATTGGAACAATATTGGGATCAGGTGCATCCCCGGTTGGAACCCGACGACCCTGATCCATTTATGCGTGTCAACATTTTGAACGGATTCAATGATCCAGCCAAACTATTGAAGGCGGTAAAAAATGTTCCCTTTGCTGAAGCTCGTGCAATTGGCCGGTTTACCTTGCGTGACCTTGATGTCGCAAGCGGTGATACGAATCCTTTGGAAGGTCAGACTGCGGCCACTCCGGAATTACTTCGTGCTACTTGCGCCGAGACGGATCAGGCTGTCCTGAGTGAGCGATTTGCAGCCTGTAAAGCTGCACTGGGTAATTTGGCCGCAATTTTAAAAATATTTCGTGAGCAAACAACTTCGTATCCGGATTTTGGTTTATTGAAAAAATCGTTGGAACGTGCGGTGGCTATCTATGAAACGGTTGCTCAATCGTCGGCAGAACCAGAGTTGGTTGAAGCAATAAATCCTGAAGATGGTTCAGCAACCATCGTAAGATCTGCCAATACTAATGGAAAAATATCTTCACGTTCTGATGTAAAAAGAGTTCTGGAGCAAGTATGCACTTATTTCGAACAATCCGAACCGGCACATCCATCCCCATTGCTGATAAGGAGAGCGATACGTTTGCTGGACATGAGTTTCCTGGACATTATGCAAGAGCTGAATCCCGCCTCGGTAAGTGAATTGGAACAACTGGGTGGAATCAAAAGAGATTGATTTGGATTAGGTGCAATTAATTAGTAGAGAAATGCGGGTTTATTGAAAGAGCTGATCAAGAGAAGGCTTTATATTATGGAGTTAACAACATAGAAAATATTTGATTTTGCATTGACTGGTTTTATTGTATAGTAATAAACTCCACTTATAATGTTTTAACGTGCCGTGTTTTTACTATAATCTCGATTCAAAGGTAAGTGAGAAGTTCTTTATTTTATGGATCGATCGGCTGAGGGCGTCAGGAAATTTCTTGCAGCTAGTTTGATCTGTTTAAAATTAAAAATTGTAGTTTCTGATCTGGGTCTTAATTATTAAGGGGTAAATCATGGCGACAAGTAGTCAAAAGTTTATTGCGCGTAACCGGGCACCTCGTGTGCAAATCGAATATGACGTCGAATTATTTGGCGCACAGAAAAAGGTTCAGCTCCCGTTTGTGATGGGGGTGCTGGCTGATTTATCCGGCAAGCCGGCAGATGCCTTGCCTCCGGTAGCCGATCGCAAGTTTCTCGAAATTGATGTGGACAACTTCAATGACCGTATGAAAGCCATGAAACCCCGTGTGGCATTTCAGGTTCCGAACACCCTGACGGGTGAAGGCAACATCAGTGTGGATATGACTTTTGAAAGCATGGATGATTTTTCTCCTGCTGCCATTGCAAAAAAAGTTGACTCGCTTAATAAACTGCTCGAAGCACGCTCTCAACTCTCAAATCTGATTACGTATATGGATGGCAAGACAGGAGCCGAAGAACTGCTTGCAAAAGTGCTTAAAGATCCTGCATTACTTCAATCGCTTTCTGCTGCACCTGCGGCAGATGCCGATAAACCAGAATAAGTAAGCTCATTAACCCAACTTTTCTGGTTGGGTAACGTTTAATTATTGATCTTTTCAGGGGTATAAAATGGCTGAACAACAAATAGACGCAGGGCAACAAAGCGCATCAATAGAGCTGGATGATTTTTCGGCGCTCTTACAAAAAGAATTCAAGCCCAAATCGGATGAGGCTAAAAGTGCGGTACAGATTGCCGTAAAGACACTGGCGGCTCAGGCTTTGGAGGGAACCGCACTGATTTCCGACGATGTTGTGAAATCCATCACATCGATCATTGCCGCAATTGATAAAAAATTGACAGACCAGATCAATTTGATTCTTCATCACGAAGATTTTCAAAAACTTGAGGGTGCTTGGCGCGGCTTGCACTATTTGGTGAACAACACCGAAACAGACGAGATGCTCAAAATTCGTGTGTTTAACATTTCCAAAACAGACCTTTCCAAAACGTTGAAGCGCTACAAAGGTGCGGCTTGGGATCAGAGTCCATTGTTCAAAAAGGTGTATGAATCGGAATATGGACAATTGGGAGGCGAGCCATACGGTTGTTTAGTAGGGGATTACCACTTCGATCATACGCCACCAGATGTGGAGTTGTTGGGTGAACTTGCCAAGAACGCTGCAGCAGCACACGCGCCATTCATTACCGGGGGGAGTCCCACTTTATTCCAGATGGAAACGTGGCAGGAACTTTCAAATCCTCGTGACTTGACAAAAATTTTCCAAACTCCGGAATATGCAGGATGGCGTTCGCTGAGAGAGTCTGATGATTCACGTTATGTCGGGTTGGCCATGCCGAGATTCTTGGCGCGCATACCCTATGGGGCAAAAACCAATCCGGTTGAAGAGTTCGATTTTGAAGAAGAAACGGGTGGAGGCGATCACAATAAGTACGCCTGGGCGAACTCGGCTTATGCAATGGCAACCAATATCAACCGTTCATTCAAGAATTATGGATGGTGTTCTTCAATTCGCGGCGTTGAGTCTGGCGGAGCCGTGGAAGGATTGCCTACTCATACCTTCCCGTCGGATGATGGTGGCGTCGACATGAAATGCCCTACCGAAATTGCTGTGAGCGATCGACGTGAAGCTGAATTGGCCAAGAACGGGTTTATGCCTCTGGTACATCGCAAGAATTCCGATTTTGCCTGCTTCATTGGTGCTCAATCACTGCA
>Ga0208872_1000988_pt1 | contig 18581 bp, 12 predicted proteins | sample CryBogCBH12Aug08_FD_185508 | JGI IMG/M metagenome (GOLD analysis project Ga0208872, IMG submission 185508) | Freshwater microbial communities from Crystal Bog, Wisconsin, USA - CBH12Aug08 (SPAdes) | ecosystem: Environmental > Aquatic > Freshwater > Lake | place: Crystal Bog, Wisconsin, USA...
CATACAGATCGGCATTCAAAACGTTTTGAATGCCGATCTGTATGGCACGAGCACTCAACCTGCTCAGATGACCAATATTCAGAATTTGGTACTCACAAACTCAAACACAGCGGCTGGTACATTAAGCGTTCTCAACGATACCTCTGTTTCTAACGTAACCATTCAAAACATGAGTGGCGGCGTTAACTTAACTAACTTGCAAAACTCAGGCGCAGCTTTTGTTCTGCAAAACAACAATACGGGCAACGTTTCTATCGCGGGTGCAACTGGCGTACTAAGCAACGCTACTCTTGGATTGACCTTAAATAACACTACAGGCAACAAGCTCTCACTTGATGCGGGCTACACAACTGCAAACGTGACTGTTGTTGGTACTGATTCAGTTGGAACAGATACAACAGCAAAAATTACATTGTCTGGCTCAGGTAACTTAACATTAACGGGTTCCTCCAATACAGGTATTTTGGCAACCAACGTTAACGCATCTGGTTTATCTGGCTCATTTACAACAACACTCTCTACGGGGGTTAATACCGTTCTAGTCGGTGGCGTTGGTGCAACAACTATCAACGGCGCTTCTGCGGCCGACTCAATCACATTCAGCGGTGTTGCGGCTAACAATTACATCATCGGTGGCTTAAATGTGCTGTCAGCTAACACATCTGTGGTCGGTAGCGGGGCTAACAACACGATTACTTTGAATGCACAAGATACAACAGGTACAGACGCATCATTGAACCGCATTTCTGGCTTCCAGACTTTAACTCTTCAATCTTCTGGTGACACACTGACTTTTGGTACAAACTTCACACGTGTAGGATTTACCACTGTGAATTTGGGTACAGGTGCTCAGACTTTGAACATGAATGGCGAAACATTAAGTGGCGTCTTGTTCTCTAGCTCAACAAGTGCCGGTCAGACAGTAAACTTTGGTACATCCACTGGAACTGTTACTTTAAATAACGTCACCAGCTCAACAATTACTGGCCCTACAACAACAGTTATTGCAGAGACTTTAACTGGTACAGGCACTACTACTTTAGTTGCTAGTGGTTTAACTGGTGCTTCAGTAATCTTGGCAGGCGCAAATGAGACCTTAAACGTATCTGGTGCATCTACAATTACTGTTAATGGCACTGGTACAGGTAACTCAGTTCTCTTATACGACACCACAAAGGTAACTCTAAATGCATCTGGAAATGCGTTTGGTACTACTGTTACAGAGAACTTAAGCTCTAGCAGCTCAGTGACTTTCGGTGGTGGTTCGAATAACTTAAAGGTTGGTGGATTTAACTTCCTCTCATCTAGCACTGCTGTTGTGGGTGGGGCCGCTGGAACTAACACAATTACATTGACAGCGGTTTCTACTGGTACTGATACTGTATTTACCAACGTTTCTGGAATGCAGACACTAAGCCTTGCTAATGGTGGCGCCAACAACTTGACATTAGGCACAAACTTTACCAAAGCTGGCTTCTCAACCTTAAACCTTGGTACTAGCGGTGATACCGTTAACTTATATGGCATGACACTTGGCGGCTTAACAATTGCAGATAGCGTATCCGGTAACGATGCAGTCGTCATTGGTACTTCTTCTGGTACGGTAACACTGAAAAACATTGCATCTACTGTAATTACTGGTGCTGGTGTACTTGCTGCAACATTAAGCGGTACTGGTGCAATGGGAGTGTCTGCTGCTAACACTGGCGACTCATTGATTCTGTCTGGCACAAATCAGGTTGTGACATCTAGCGGATTCTCAACAATTACTGTCAATGCTACGGGCACAGGACAGCAGGTTGTGCTTGCAGATGCGACTAAGGTTGTTTTAAATGCTGCGGGCAATGCCTTCGGTACACAAATTACTGAAAATGCAACATCACAAAGCTCGATTACATTTGGTGCTGGTAGCAACAATTTGATCGTTGCAGGCGGGTTTGAGTACCTCTCTTCAAGTACTGCGATCGTAGGTGGTGGTACTGGTTCTACTAACACTATCACCTTATCCGCAGCTTCAACTGGTACTGATACTGTCTTTACTAACGTTTCTGGCATCCAAACTTTGACATTGTCTGGTGCGGCAGCAGCTAACAGCTTGACAATCGGAACCAACTTTGTAAAGGCAGGGTTTACAACAGTTAACCTGGGTAACAACAGCGGCGCTTCATCAGTTGTTGTAAATACAGCATTAAGCGGCGTTACATTCAGCGCGACTAATTCTGGTAGCGATACCTTGACATTAAATACAGCAGCTAGCACATTGACTGTAAACAATATCTCAACAGTAACTGCAACTGGCGCTGTCAACGAAAACTTAACCATTGGCTCAGCAACAAGCTCCACTTCAGGTGTTGGTATCAGCTTTGTAAACGGAGCAACAAACGTGTTGACACTTGCTAACACAACAGCCGTTCAAACAATTACCGTCACTAACGCTTCAAGCATTGTTACTAATGCCACGGCAGCAGCTTCATTGTCCGAGAACTTTGTTTTAGGTGGAACCCAGGCATTGACTATCACTGGCAATAACGCAAATAACGTGATCAACTTGGGCTCCAACGTAGCTAATGTCACCTTGCAAAACTCTGGCACTGGTAACATGAGCGTTGTTTCGGGAACAGGTGCAGCAACGGTTCAATTGGCTGCAACTGATACTGTAGCAATTGCAAGTTCTGGTAAATACTACGCAACTGGTGTAACAACAATTAACGTGAATTCTGCCAATGTCTACCTTGGCGATGATTTGTTAATTACAGGAAGCAACACTACTGGTGATACAGTCATTAGCACAATTACCTTAGGCTCCAACAACACTGGCGCATTTACATTAGCAAGTACTGGTGGCACAACCAGCGGTATTGATCTCGTGACTATTAACAGCAATACTGGTGGCGATATCATTACGATAGCTAATAGTTCAAATGCCGCTGTAACTAGTGATGTGCTGATTAATGCAACAAATAGCCCATCGACTATTACCTTGGCTGCTGCGTTTACTGGTGTTGAAACCATCTCTGTAAATGCAACAACACAGGCTTCTGGCACAACATTGACTAACGTATTCCAGTCTAACTGGGGAACTGCGAATGATACGATCAACGTTAATGGCGTAACCTTGAGGAATGGAGCGGGCGGTACTCAAACATTGCTTGCAAACTACTTGGGTGGAACTGGTGTGAGTGGTACCAATACAATTAGCGCAGGTGCATTCATTTCAGGCTCAAGCACTTCATTGGCAAATCTGACAACTGGTGCTAACCAGTCTGGATTGATCTTTGAGGTAGGTTTAACTGGTTCAGCAACATCGAACTTCACAACTCAGGCTGGTATCAATACAGCGGTAAGTTACATTACCACCAATGTTGGTACTACAGCAGTCGGCGCAAACGAGCAGGCAATTATTGCAGTAGCAGACGGTAGCGGACATAGTGCTCTGTTCTTGTTCTCTACAGCAAATGCTGCAACTCACGCTGGTATCTCAGCCTCTGAATTGAAGTTGCTCGGTGTTGTTGGTACAAACACTCTTGCTAATACCAACTTTAGCTAACAGAGTAAGTTGCATAAAAAACCCGGGCGAGAGCCCGGGTTTTTTTTGTCAAAATGAAATGAAATGAAGCAAAACCAAAACCAACAATTTGATCAAGCTCTAGCCCTTTTCAATAAGAACGATTATGCAAAGGCAACAGAGGCGTTATGCATAATTCAAAATCCTGATAATGGTCTTGCAGAGAAAATCAATATTCTTAGAGCAGCGATTACTTTAAAAAGCGGAAATATAGAACAAGCAATTACATTCTTGAATGAAATTGAATCTTCAATCAATGAAAATACGGACCAATGGATAAACCTTAAAGGGATTGCCTTCAGGGCAAAGGGAATGCTGAAAGAGGCTCTATCAGTATTGGAGGAGGGTCATAAGCAATATCCAGGATCACTAGATATTGTCCACAATTTGGCGGTTACCTTAACAGATCTAGCTCAATTTGATAGGGCAATAGAGGCTGCTCAGGCAGCAAAAAAAATTAACCCGAATTTTCCTGAAATATATCGAAATTTAGGCAGGGTTTATATAACACGTCGAGACGTTGAGAGTGCAAAGGCTGTATTTCAAACACTGTCTAAACTAGATCCTGGCTGTGAAGATGTAGAGGTAGGTTTTGGAGCCATTGGGCTGATTGAAAATAAACCGAATGAGGCAATTCCTTATTTTGAAAAGGCTATTGCAATCAACCCTAAAGGTGGTCCGTCCTGGGCTAATCTTGGAATTTGCCATAAATACTTAGGAAATTTTCAGAGGGCTAAAGAGTGTCTTGCGCAAGCCATGATTAATGATCCTGTGCAGGTAGAGCATCGCTGGAATATGGCGCTTTTGCAGTTGACTACCGGGGAGATGGGCCCTGGCTGGATTAATTATGAATGTCGATTTGACCCAGCTCGAATATCGGTGGATCGAGTAGTCAGGCCAAATACAAGTTTGCCAATGCTTACTGCCTCTGACTCAGTGCAGGGAAAAACTATAATCCTGCTGCAAGAGCAGGGCTTTGGCGACACCTTTCAATTTTATCGATTTGCTAGAGAGTTGAAGCTTGAGGGTGCTGCAAGGGTTGTAGCAATAGTATCGCCAGAGTTAAATGAAGTGGTAAGAACCATTCCTTGGATTGATGAGGCATACCATGAAGTTAATGGGGATATCACCTTAGCGGACTACTGGGTATTTCCAATGAGCTTGCCCGCTAGGTATGGAGTCGTGGATGATCTGACAATTCCTAAGCCCATACCCTATATTAAGGTAGATCCTGAAGTACAAGCCCTATGGGCAAAACGCTTTGAAAAAATCAATAGTAAAAAATTAAGAGTGGGATTGGTTTGGGCTGGAAGAGAGTCTCATACCAATGATAAAAATCGATCAATGAAGTTGAGCGATTTTAATGGTCTATCAAGGTTCTCTGATCGCATTGAATTTATTTCAATGCAAAAGGGTAGGCGGGAAAATGATAAAAAGGATCCAAATTGGAAGGTGACAAAATGCGGCGAGCAAATTGAAACCTTTATGGACTCAGCAGCCATTATGGCTAATTTAGACTTGCTTATCAGTATTGACTCGGCTCCAGTTCACATTGCTGGAGCGATTGGAGCGCCTGTTTGGGTTCTCATCCCTTTTATTTTTGACTTTCGGTGGATGGAAAATAGGGAGGACAGCCCATGGTATCCCAGCCTCAGACTCTTTCGTCAGAAAGATATTAGCGAGGGCTGGGGTCCTGTGCTTAAAAGGCTAGAAGTGGCCTTGGAAAAATTTCTGGATGAAAAGCCAACTAGATGGCAACCTTCGCCCTTTTATTATGAGCCTAGTGTAAAAAAGTCAACTACCTACGCAGGCATCATGCTTTGGCTGCACTCCGCATTTCGATATCACATGGATGGAAAGGTTGGTCAGGCCCAAGAACTCTATCAACTGGTCTTGCAATACGACCCAAATAATATTGATGCAGCAAGAAATCTAGCAGTGTTATTGCGAGCCAACGGAAATATTACAGAGGCTTTGGCGCTTTATCAGTATGGCGAGGCACAGCAGTTTAGAGATGCAGACTTTTATGTCAATTACGCAAATTTGTTAGTGCAGCTTGATCAGCTGCCAACTGCAATCGAGAAAGTGGATAAAGCACTTGGCATTAACCCCAAAAATCTGAAGGCGCTTTCGCTTGGGGCGCAATGTTCTGAGCGATTGGGTCTTTTGGATCAGGCTGTTCAGATATTTTCATTGATGCAAACAATTGAGTGGAGTCTGGAATCCGAAATAAAACTTGCCTCCCTATTACTAAGTCAGGGCAAAGTTAAAGACGCTCTTTTAAGGGCTGAGCCTCTAGTCAAGTCACATCCAAATATTTGCGAGGTCCAAATTTTGGCTGCGCAAATCTATCAAACGATGGATGCGGATGAAAAGGCCAAGCAAGCTTATGCTTTGGCTGCTGCGATTAATGAAAATCACCCGGATCTTTACTTTAATCGTGCAATATTAAATGCCAAAATTGGCAAGATTGAAGAGGCGATAACAGACTCGCGAAAGGCCATCTCAATAATGCCTGGGAACCCTGAATTCCATTTTCAGCTAGCGACCTTTTTGCTCACTGCTGGACAATTTAAAGAGGGTTGGAAGGAGTATGAGTGGCGGATGCACCCTCAAAGAACTGCCTCACATAGGGTGATTAAGCCAAGTTTTGCTGGGATATTGATGTGGCAGGGCCAGTCTTTAAAGGATCGATCTATATTGATCGTTCCTGAGCAAGGTTTTGGTGACCAAATTCAGTTCGTACGTTATGCAAAATGGTTAAAAGAATTAGGGGCTAAAGTCTTAGTCGGGGCACAAATGCCTCTATCAGAAGTCATGAAAAGCTGTCCTTGGATTGATGGTGTGGTTGCGGATGGGGAGTCGTTTGCGGCAGATTACTGGACCTTGCCAATGTCTTTGCCAATGCTGGCCAATACTGAGTTAGATAGCATTCCAGCCGAAGTGCCCTATATTTTTGCAGATCCAAAAAAGGCAACACAGTGGAAAAAATGGCTAGGCGAAAAAGGGATTAATGCAAACAAGCCAATCGTTGGCTTGTGTTGGCAAGGCGATGGTAAGCATGTACAAGATGCTAAGAGATCAATTCCGGTGGAATTGCTAGAGGATCTGATCAAATTAACCCAATATCAGTTTGTTGGCATCACCCGAGATCAAAATGCTAAATCCAGTTATGAGATTGGCAATATGAGTATTCCAAATGCAGGTCCGGAATTGGTCAATTTTTCCGATACTGCTGCTCTTTTGGAGAACATTGATTTGCTTATCACGATTGATAGTGCGCCCGCCCATTTGGCTGGGGCTATGGGTAAGCCCTGTTGGATTTTGCTTGATTCATTTGTCGACTTTAGATGGATGCTAGATGCAAAAACTAGTCCATGGTATCCATCCATCTCGCTTTATCGCAAAAAAGTCGGTGGCAACTGGGCAGAGGTAATGGAAAAGCTTAAACAAGATCTTCCTGTCCGTTTGGCGCTAGAAAAACCAAGAAGCAATTAACTTAGACGTCCCTGAATTAAGGCTAAAAAATGCCCACTATTGCATTGACTCAATCTCAGATAGACTGGCTTTATAACAAAAGAATTCTCTTTGATTGGCTTGGAAATAAAACTCAAAAAGTGGGTACCGTCATTTCATTTGCAGATAGCTTGGAGATTGAGCCGTATTGCTCTTTTAGGACAGGCCACAACCTTTGCGATATGGGGTCCTTTTCTTATACTCAATCCAATGTAGAGCAAGATATGGTGATTGGTAGGTACTGCTCGCTCTCATGGGGAATTACTTTTATTTTGGGCCAACATCCCCATCACTATATGTCCACAAGTCAATTTACTTGGGGGCCTTACCAAGATGTAGCCAAGATACCGTTGCAAGACTCCGGCTTGACGGAATGGACTTATACAGAATTTAATTGGAGAAAAAATCCTTGCACTATTGAGCACGATGTATGGATTGGCGCTAATGTTCTCATTAAGGAGGGGATTACTATTGGAACTGGTGCGGTAATTGCTGCCCATTCAGTGGTAACAAAATCTGTGCCACCCTACACAATCGTTGGTGGCAATCCAGCCAAAATTATTAAAAGAAGATTCTCAGAACAAATTTGTGAGCAAATGCTTGAAAGCCAGTGGTGGAAATATAAATTTACCGATTTTCAAAAAGCCCCATTTCATTCGCCAGAGGGGTTTTTAGAGGTTTTTAATGAAAGAAAACCTTCCCTAGTGGAGTATTTGCCTCAAAGGGTCAAAATGATTGATATTCTTGGGCAATAAAAAACAGAAGCCCGCTTTTTTGATCTGCCAATCCTGATTCTGCTCAGCAAGGATATGGGAAAATAGGGGTTACTTTGAAGAACGCAATTTACAAATGAATATCTTATTTGCCTACGTATCCTATCCAGCCACAACCGCCGCTTACTGGGAGCGCGCACTGCGAAAAGTAGCGAAGGTAAAAACAATCGGCCCCAAGTTGCCTGATCGATTATTGGTTGATTGGAAGCTTGAGAATATGAAGGCTCCAGTGCTTGAGCATGATATTCCTGTACCAATGAATTTTGATATGGCTAATCTTGAGCCATTACTAGAGGGCTTTAGTCCTGATCTTTACTTGTGGGTGGAATCGGTTCCAGGGTACTTTCCTCAAAACCTTCATAAAGTCAAATGCCCAAAGGCTTGCTATCTGATAGATACCTATGGAAGTTTTAAATGGCACATTGAATGGGCTAAAAACTTTGACTATGTATTTCTAGCAGATTTAAGTTTTGTTGAGCGCTTTAGAGAAGCCGGTATGAAGGCTTTTTGGTTGCCCTTGGGTTGCGATCCTGAAGTGCATATTCCTCAAACACTAGAGCAGATCTACGATATTGGGTTTGTGGGCACCGTGATGGCAGGTACGGACCGTCAGCGTTATTTAAATGCACTAGCTAGTGCGCATAAAGTTCACTATGAACGCAGTTTTTTGCAAGAGATGGCAAAAACATTTTCTCACTCGAAAATGGTATTTAATAATGCTGTAGGAAAAACGGATTTGAATATGCGCTTTTTTGAGGCAATGTCCTGCGGCTCTCTATTGCTTTCTGACATGTCACAAAATAGTGGCCAAAATATCTTGTTTGAGCCACACCGAGATTATGCCCTCTATAACGAGGGTAATATCGTTGAGGTTGCCGGCTACTACCTGGAAAATGAATGGGCAAGGCAGACCGTGGCCAAGCGTGGACAAGAATTGGTGCTAGCAGCCCATACTTACCAAGATCGCGTCGATCATATGTTGGAGGTTTTAGGCGGGAAATACATAAGAACCTACACCCCTTATGAGTGGCGAGATTTAGCAAATTCTCGAATTGCCAAAAAAGTGGCCGAAAAAGAGCAAAAGCCCTTTGCAAATTTAATTGATGCCAATAGTGTTGAGCGAAGTTTTATCGTTCCAGTGCTCGATTACTCTCCTGCCAGCATTTACAACATTAAAACGCTATTGAATGACCTCTCAAAAATTGGCGGAGAGGTAATTATTGTTTTTAATAATGAGCAGGTTGCCAATGAAATTAAGAATCATCCTCGCATCGATCACTATGCAATCTTAAAAGAAAATATTGGTGTGGCGCGCGCCTGGAATATGGGTTTAGATTTATGTAGAACGGACTACGCATTTATTCTAAATGCTGATTTACATGTAACGAAAGGTGTGATTGAGCAACTGCAAGAAGCGCTCAAGATTTTGCCGCAAGCTGCCATTGCTGGACCCCAAGGATCTTACTTTAGTTTTGAGGCTTTGAAGGACTACATCTATCTTGATAAGGGAACTTTTAATACTTGCATGGAAGTAGACGCGGTATCCGGGTTCTTGTTTGGCGTCAAAACTGCACCCTTTAAGAATAAGTCCCTTCAATTTGAGAATGACTACACGCCCTGCTATTTTGAGGAGTGGGATTTGGGCTTGCAAATCAAAGCTGCAGGCCTCAAATCCTACATTGTTCCCTTAAAAGATTATGAGCATCAGTGGAGTGGTTCAATTAGATCGTATCGTCAAATCAATTACTATGACCGGGCACAAACTGCAAAGCAAATTCAGATGCGCAATGCAGCCCTGTTTCAGGAGAAATGGCGCAATAGCGAGCAAGCCAAAAAAGACCCTCAGTTTTTACGGTCACTATGGTTTTTGATACTAGTTCAGCAACTTGACTTTGCAATTGAAAGTGGTCATCTCAAGAATGCAAAAAATTATTTAGAATTTTTAGAGAATCATTTTAAAGAAGAAATAAATTCGCTTCACCTTAGAGAAAGGTTTAAATCCCATTTTCAACAATAAATCTAAGATCTATAATTGGCAGAAAAATCCAAAGAGATCAATATTGAAGTGGCCATCACAACTCTATGTTTGTTATTAAATTACTGATAAATATAGACTCTTAATCCGATATTTTTTGAATGTATAGTTGATATAATGGAGCTGATAAGATATTTAATTTTCTAAAATTGATGTTAACAAAAGCATCGATTGCTGGTTTTGGGCAACGTAGTGGGTCTTTACCGTATGGTAAATTTTCATGCCACAAGTAGTCGTCAAAAGCCATAACACCCCCGATTTTCAAAAGTTTAAAACTCATAATTGCGTCACATAGAACATCAGGTGCTTGATGTGAGCCGTCAACATAGATAAAGTCAAAATAATTTTTTTTGCCATCCGCAATTAACTTAGATAAGCAATCTTCTGATAGTCCTTTGTGAATAAATAAATTAACATTATTTACTGCAGATTTTTTAGCCAATTCAATATTTTGTCGAAAAAGAGTCTCTACCGAGTTCATATCGGCATGAGCCATTCCACCCTGTTGATGTTCTATACCTCCACTCCATGTATCTACGCAATGCATTTCAATTGGAATATTAGCTGCAACTTTATTAATTAGATAACAGGATGCTGCGCCTTCATAGGATCCGATTTCTAAAATTTTGCTAGGATTGATTTGTGGTATTAGTTGGTCCCAAAAGCCCTTAGCTCCGACATCAAACCAATTATTGGTAAAGTTAAATTTATCAGTCATTTTAAAAATTATTAAGAATTGATTAAGTTATGTAGCATGCTAATTGATAGGTTTTAAAAAGGCAAAAAATTATCTCGATTCCATAATCTTCTTTATAAAATTAATTGGTGAAATTAATTCTCTTGATATTTCAGAGGCTTTATAGTGCGATTGGCTATAGTTAGGCTCAATGTACTTTTGAACTATTTTTGAAACAAGGCTGGCAATTTTCATATTAGGTACACATAGATCATTAAAAATCTCTGTGCCAAATACATCTTTAAGGTATGGCATAGGGGATGATATGATTCCTACATTCATTGCTGTCGCCTCAAAAATTTGATTAGATTGAACATAGGCATAATTATCTAAATCATAAAATGTAACTACATAGCGTGAAGATAGCATGTATTTATGCCACGTAATGTCATCCAAATACCCCGGAATCCATGTTATGTTGGGCAGGGCTCGAATGGCGTCAGGATGAATTTCTGCACCCTTGTGTTGTATCAGAAACTTTGGATAAATATTTATAGACGATAATATTTGTGCTGCCTCCACTAGTGAGTGGAAGCCTTTTACTTTTGCGGCAGTGCCAAAATAAGCAAAGTCATATTTCTTTTCAACAGAACCCATCAAATCGTAGGGCAATATTTGTATATGCCCTAAAGGGTGATGGGGGATATTTTTTTCTTTCATCATATCTCTTACAGTGCTATTTAGAACATGCAGTCTGACATTCTTATAGGCTCCCAATCTAGAAAGCATGTCCAAGAAAATATTTGTTGCCTCTATTGGGGCATTAACTCCAACTCTAATATGGATAATATTTTCGATCCTGTTTGATTCAAGGGCAAAACAAATCCCAAGCAACTCGTCAGCACTTGCATTCATAACTAAGATAACGTCATCTCGTTTAGCATCAGAAATTGCAGCTATAAATTCTTTTTCATACTGTCTTGCAAAAGGCCCTATGTTAGTCCAGTTATCTATACGCCATAGAATTTTATTGAAATGGAAGATAAAGTTATTACGGTAATAGATTAGATCTGGTGGAAGATTATTTAATGTTGTACAAAAAACTATTGGCTCTAAATCAAAATGTTTAACATTTTTTATTAGAGCAAGCGATTCATAGTGGGAATGGGTAAAACTATCAATAAACCCGTTATCAATAATGTATATTTTTCTCATTTTTTATTAGATTTAAATTATTCTCATAGTAGAAAAAATGAATATTTGTTTTAAGGCGTCATGGCTTAGTTAAAATTATTATTGTAAAGGGTTGTTTGAAATTTAATCAAAATAATTTTAGCTTTTGATCCAGAAGTTATAATGTACATTATTAGTTATAAAAATATTTATTTTTCAAATAGGTTTAATCTGCTGTTATTCTTGAGGAAAAATTTCTACTGAAAAAATAGGATTTTAAATTTTTTGTATTCTAAGTGATCGCATTACGTTATTTTTAGGATTGAGGGTTATAATTAACTGCAATTCTCTAAACAGTTTTTAAATACATGGTATTTAGATATGCAGTGAGGAGTTTAGTCAATCAGAATTTGTAACTTGATTCTTAACAAATAACCTTTATTAAATTTATAAAAATAGTTACATGATCATAACAAAGACCCCTTTCAGGATATCATTTTTTGGAGGCGGGACAGACTATCCTGGTTGGTTCAGAAAATACGGTGGTTCAGTTTTATCTACTACTATTGATAAATACTGTTACATTTCTTGTAGAAGATTACCACAGTTCTTCGAACATAAACACCGAATAGTCTATTCGCAAATAGAGACCGTCCGTGCAATTTCTGAAATCAAACATCCGTCTGTTAGGGGCGTCATGAATTGGGCCGGAATTTCTGATGGATTAGAAATCCATCATGATGGAGATTTGCCTGCGCGCTCTGGACTTGGGTCAAGTTCTGCGTTTACTGTCGGGCTAATCCACGCCCTTTCAGGTCTGAAAGGGGGCTTAGTTGATAAAAAATTCTTAGCTAAAAATGCAATTTATATTGAACAAAAAATCTTAGCTGAAAATGTTGGGTCCCAAGATCAAGTGGCGGCGGCATACGGAGGCTTAAACCGAATTACATTTAATCAAGATGATTCTTTTGATGTATCCCCCATAACATTAGACACCTTAAGGCTTGCTGAATTAAAAAGTCATTTGATGCTTTTTTTTACTGGGTTCTCAAGAACTGCTGATTTAATAGCTAAATTTCAAATTGAAAATATGAAGCAGCGTGAGCGCGAGCTCAAGTGTATGGGAGAGATGGTAAACGAATCCATTGAAATTTTATCAAATCACTTTGTTAATATAGATGAGTTTGGCAAATTACTCGATGTTAGTTGGCAATATAAAAGAAGTCTCTCTGATCGAATTTCAACACCAGAAATTGATTTGATTTATGCGACAGCAAAAAAAGCTGGTGCTATTGGAGGAAAAATTTTAGGTGCTGGCGGTGGTGGTTTTATGCTCATTTTCGCAAAACCACATAGACACCAGGCCATTCGAGAGCAGTTGAGTAATTTAGTTCACGTTAATTTTGAATTTGATCGCGATGGAAGTAAAGTGGCTCTTTATCAGCCTAATGGACTCTAGTAAATGCATAAAAATTCTCGAATTTTCATTGCAGGCCATACTGGACTAATAGGATCTGCAATTTTTGAAAGCTTGAGAAATCAGGGTTATCAAAATCTGATTTGTATTGATCGTAGGAACTTAGATCTAACTGATCAAAATGCTGTGGATATATTTTTTACGCATACTAAGCCACAATTCGTTTTTTTGGCAGCAGGAAAAGTCGGCGGTATCTTGGAAAACACATCCTATCCAGCGAACTTTATAACTGAGAATTTAGCTATTCAATTAAATGTTCTCAGGGCCTCTCACAGAATAAATGTAGAGAGATTGATCTTATTTGGATCTTCTTGCATGTATCCTCGAGAGTGCTCGCAGCCAATGAATGAAAATGCGCTGCTTACAGGTCACCCTGAGCCTACGAGTATTGCCTATGCTATTGCTAAATTAGCTGGGGTTCAAATGTGCCAAGCTTATAACCGCCAATTTGGGGAGAATAAATATATTCCAATTATCCCCAATAGCGTCTATGGGCCTAATGATGATTTTTCCCAATCTGGACATGTTCTATCCTCATTAATTGTTAAATTCCACAATGCCAAAAAGAATAGTTTAAAAGAAGTGGTTTTATGGGGTACTGGGCGTCCAAAAAGGGAATTTATTTATTCCGCTGATGTGGCGTCTGCATGTATCAATTTAATGAGCTGCGATCTCTCTGATATTGAGTTGCCTTTGAATTTAGGCTGCGGATCAGACATATCAATATTTGATCTAGCGAAATTAATTGCACAGATTGTGGGCTACAATGGAGAGATAAAATGGGATTCAACCAAGCCTGATGGAGCCCCTCGAAAGCTATTAGATAGTCAAAGATTGAGAGCGCTTGGTTGGAGCCCAACTGTTGACTTACAAGGTGGGATTAAAAGTCTCTATCAGTCGTATTGTCAAAATTGTGCAAGTTAATCCTCTTAAATAATCTGAATTGAGTGTAAATTGGTTAACACAGATTACCGTAATGTGATAGTTAAAAAGCCTTGGGGACAAGAGTACCTTTGTTATCAAAATGAAGAGTTAGCAATTTGGCTTTTGCATATTAAAAAGAATCAGCAAACATCTTTTCATTGTCACCCAAATAAAAATACTGGTTTTGTTGTTTTAAGTGGCGAAGTTGAACTATCTTTTATGCGCCATAAACAATCAATGACCCAGTTAGATAAAATTCACATATTTAGATCTAGATTCCATTCCACCAAAGCAATTTCAGAGCAGGGAGCATTTGTGCTTGAGATTGAGACTCCTGAGGATAAGAGAGATTTGGTAAGGTTGGAAGACCAATATGGGCGTGAGGGGACTCAATATGAAGGACGGGATTTTGAAATAGCCAAAGACCCCACTTGTATCTGGATAAAAGAACCTGGAGAGATAAATTCAGAAATAATTTTTGACGAATGCAAAATAATTCATTTTTCCCCAAGCTCAAAAAATGAATTATTTAATCAGTTGGAGAGAGATTGTTTTATTGTTGCGAGGGGTGGTGTAGAGACCAAAGAAGGTCAAAGAGTTATTTGGCCCGGTGATGTAGTTGATGGATTTTCTATGGAGAAGCTTTTGAAGTCTTTCGGGCTTGTTTGGGGGACAACTTTAATCAAAATTTCCAAATGATACATATTTTTGATTTGGATCTTACCCTTTGGGAGACGTTCGACAAGCACGGTAACCCTATTTGGGCTAAGCAATTAATATTTCCACTCAGCCCATGCAAAAATGACCAGGTATTTGACGATGTTGGTTCAAAATGCGTTCTTAAAAAAGGTGTAAGGCAATTTCTTTCCCACCTATTCTCACAGCAATTGCAAATAGGATTTATTTCCGCAGGAAGACATTGGGATCTCGAGGACTATAACCAACCTTCTCTAAAGCTGCTGCAAATTTTTGGAGTTTTAGATTTTTTCAATGGCCCTAAAATATTGGTTTATAAAAATCATAAAAAGTCGCAATTTCTTAATAATATTTATGAAGAGATAACCTTTTATGATGACGATCAAAAAGTAATTGAGGATTTAAAAGTATTGAACAATATTAAAGTAATTGACGCAAAAGAAATAAATGATTGGACTGCTCTAATTAAGGATCCCTATGCTTGATATTTTATTTGTACAGCCCAATGCTTCAAAAAAGATCTATCAAGGGTTATCAGAGAAACACTCTGCAATAGAGCCTCCAATTTGGGCCGCACTTTTGGCGAATAGCATGCGAGCAGTAGGTCTTTCAACTGCCATCTTAGATGCTGAAGTTGAACAACTCGACTATATCTCTGCTGCATCTAAAATAGGCGAGATTAATCCTAGAATTGTTTGTATGGCGGTGTATGGTCAACAGCCGAGCGCATCGTCTCAAAATATGACTGGCGCCTGCGCAACAGCTGAAGAGTATAAAAAACTTCATCCTAATAGCTTTATTGTATTTGTCGGTGGGCATGTGGCAGCCTTACCTGTTGAGACGTTATTGGCCGAAAAGTCTATAGACGCAGTTTGTCAAAATGAGGGCGTTTACACTTTAAGAGCATTAGCGAGCGTGGAAAACTTAAAAGATGATATTCAACTCGCAAAAGTTACTGGTCTTTGTTTTAGGAATAGTGAGGGAGTGATTATTACTAACAGCCCTTCAAGAATAGTGGCCAAAGAAGATCTGGAAATTGTATTGCCTGGTATGGCTTGGGATTTATTGCCCCCGCTATCGCGTTATCGGACAGCTGGTTGGCATTCCTGGTCAAATAATTCTGATAAGCAACCATTTGCTGCTATCTATACAAGTTTAGGATGCCCTTACCGCTGCACATTTTGTATGATTAACATAATTAATCGAACAAAAATTGGAAACGATATTACAAGCGCTGATAGCAATATATTTAGGTGGTGGTCACCTGAATTTATCATAAAACAATTTGATTATTTGGCTATGCAGGGTGTAAAAAATATCAAGATTGCAGATGAGTTATTTGTATTAAATCCTAACCATTTTCTAAAAATTTGTGAAATGATTATAGAGCGTGGTTATGATTTTAATATTTGGGCTTACTCTAGAGTTGATACTTGTAAGCCAAAATATTTAGAAACTCTAAGAAGGGCAGGGGTTAAATGGCTTGGTTTAGGTATTGAGAACCCCAATAATATTTTAAGAAGTGAGATTCATAAGGATGGATATCAGGATGTAAAAATTGTGGATCTGATAAAAACAATTAGAAATGCTGGTATCAATGTTGGTGGGAATTATATTTTTGGACTACCGCAAGACACCATGGAATCGATGAAAGAAACCCTAGAGTTTGCAATGGAAAACTTAACAGATATGGCAAATTTTTACTCTGCAATGGCATATCCAGGAAGCCCATTATTTTTTCAGGCCAGGAGCTCTGGAATGAAGCTCCCAGAAACATATTCAGGGTATAGTCAACATTCCTATGACACATTAAATATGTCAAACGGAAATTTGACGGCTGCAGAAATTCTCGCTTTTAGAGATCATGCTTGGGAAAAGTACCATCGAAATCCACGCTATTTAGCTATGCTTGAAAATAAGTTTGGGGTTAACTCAAGAGAAGATGTAGAGCAAACATTGGAAATTAAATTAAAAAGACAGTTATTGGGGGATTAAATGAAATCATTAATTATTACTTGGGAAAATTTTCAAGACCAAGAATTGGTTTATCCATACTATAGACTAAGAGAAGAAGCTCTTAAACCTGAAGATGTGATTGTTATGGCTAATGTGATAGGTAAGTTTTTTGGAATCATGGGAACAAATATGGAGTCTCATGCACTAGTTTCTGAGCTTAATAATGACGTTTTATATGATCGTTATCTTAATGAGTGCGATCTTTTGGTAATTCCTGGCGGTGTCAAAGCTCTCGAGAAGCTTAGGCAAGAAAAAAAAGTTATAGAATTCATTAAAGATTGGGGGGAGCGTGATAAGACAATAGCTAGTACATGCCATGGTGCTCAGTTACTTATTTCTTCTAGACTCATTAAGGGTAAAAAGGTAAGTGGTTATTACAGTCTTGAAGACGATATTAATAATGCTGGCGCAGTTTATGTTAATGAACCAGTTGTTATAGACAAGAATATAATTTCTTCTCCTCACTACAACTGGATGGGGGAGTGGATGTTAGCCGCAATTAAATCTGTAAAAAATGAAAATAACAGATAAATTAAAAAAGAAAATTTTTGAGAAAGCAGCTTTATGTCGTGCTTTTGAAGAAGAGGTTTTTAATCAAGTTAGGCTTGGTAATATTAAGCTCCCAGTTTATTTGTCAGCTGGTCAAGAATATATTTCTGCAGCATTATCAGTTGCCCTCGATGAGATGGGGATTGATAACAGGCAAGTCTTTATTCAACATAGAGGGCACTCGACGTATTTAAATTTTGGGGGTGATTTAGATGCTCTCATTCTTGAATTACTTGGCAAAAATGGTTGTGCTAATGGTATGGGTGGGTCTGCCTCAATCCATTCTATAGCTGCAAATATCTTCGGCCATGATGGGTTGATGGGGAGTCATGGACCCATTGCAACAGGTATGTGTTATGCCAATAAGATCCCAACTTTATGTTTTACTGGCGATGCTGCTGCCGAGGAGGATTATTTTTTAACTTCAATTGGTTGGGCGTCTACAAAAAAACTACCTATTTGGTACATAGTCGAAGACAATAATTTATCGATATTGACAGAGAAGAGTGTGCGTCGTAATTGGGAAATTAGCGATATTGCTTCTGGCTTCAAAGTTACCGCTTTTAACATCTCGGATGATCCTTGCGAAATATTAGATGTTTTGCCATCATCAATCGATGAACCACTTTTGTTAAATATCAATACAAATAGATTATTTTGGCATGCTGGGGCAGGTATTGATTCAAATGAAATATTTGATCGCCATAATGAGTTTGCAAAATTGTTTGACAAGAATTATGTCGATCAAATTAATAATTTATCAAAATTAAAAGTGAGTAACGCTTGGAAAATACACCTCAAGAATTAAGGGAAGTTATTAAAGAAATCACTAGAATTCATTTGTTAGAAAATGGTGGAATCGCTATGGGGCAGTGTTTAACTGCAGTTGGATGGGTTGGGGGAACTCTGCCTGAATTATATGAAGAAAATGGAATGGTTGAGCTTTCAATGGCAGATGTTGCTGGCGGGGGATTTGCGGTCGGTGCTGCACTTGCAGGCAAGAGGCCAATGTACATCATAAGATACCAAGGGTTTAATTGGTTTAACGCTCCAATCATCGTAAACTACGCATGTAAATCAAAAGAAATCTGGGCGCGCCCATGTCCAATGTTTGTTAGATCAATTGCGATGGAAGGTGGAATTGGTCCTGTAGCTGGTTCTTCTCATCACTCCATTTATTA
>Ga0208872_1000990_pt1 | contig 18556 bp, 22 predicted proteins | sample CryBogCBH12Aug08_FD_185508 | JGI IMG/M metagenome (GOLD analysis project Ga0208872, IMG submission 185508) | Freshwater microbial communities from Crystal Bog, Wisconsin, USA - CBH12Aug08 (SPAdes) | ecosystem: Environmental > Aquatic > Freshwater > Lake | place: Crystal Bog, Wisconsin, USA...
TGACTGGTTGACATATTGGATATCGCCAAAGCCATAGTAAGCGAGCGGCTTGTACAAGTTCTTAACAAAGGGGCAAGGATCAACAGCATCAGGACTATAGCATGCGCAGGAGGATGAGGACATTTTCGGATACTAGACTTCCTGTCAGCGGACGATTTCAATTTTTGTCAACTGTATTTTTATTGGAGCAAGTGCGTTTATTTTCCCATTTAAAAACACCCCAACAGAATATATTAGAAAGTCCAAAATGTCTTCTGCCCCTGTAGTTGTCTCCGCTTCCGCGCCGTCCCATGTTGATTCCGCCGCCCCTGTTCACGTTGATGCCTCTGAGTCTGTCCTCAGCCTCACGGAGCGTATCTCCAAGATTGAGGAGTCCCTGAAGGACCTCAAGCGCGCTGCCAAGCAGCTCGAGAAGCAGGTTGGTCGCCGCCGCCGTCGCACGCCTCGTGGCCAGAAGGGCGAGACCCCTCAGCAGCTGCGTGCGTGGCATGAGGAGGTCCACCGTGTCTGGGAGGACATGAAGAAGTCGGACAAGGCGACGCTGTACAAGAAGGCTGTTGCGGAGGCTGCTCGCCGTCGCGGCGGTGTAAAGGGCGCCGCCGCGGCGCCTGCGGCTACCCCTGTTGTTGCGCCTCTCGCTACCGCTGCCGCTTCTGCGCCTGTTGTCGCCGCTGCCCCCAAGGCCTCCAAGAAGGTCGCGAAGAAGACTGCGTAAACTAAGAATATTCTAAAAACAAAAAAATCTATAAATTCAAAAACTACATAATATAACATCAATGTGCTATTATTAATAACACATTAACGTTAGTTATTATTTATAATTGTTATTAAATAATAGGCCTAAATATATAATACCTTTAACTATAAATGAAAATCTGGCAAACCTGGCGCTCCCATGATCCCTCCACATTTCATGAATATTATAAGAAGTGCCATCCAACGTGGAAACCATTACATCCAGATTGGGACTATGAATTGGTGGACGATAATGAAATACTTGATTTTTGTAAACTCCATTTCCCAGATATTTATGACACATTCAAGAACTTGCCCAAACAAATACACCGTGTAGATCTTGTTCGGTATATGATCCTTTTTATTAAGGGAGGATTGTATGTTGATATGGATTTTATGGCTCTTAAGAATCATACACCTATATGGGAAGATGCTGTTCGTAACGAAGCACCAATTATACTTGGACGATTACATGATATAAATTTTAATGCTGCTATACCAAATGCGTGGATGATGTCTGTATATCCGAATGAAATTTTTTGGCTATTTGTTCTTGAATTAGGTATTAAATTCTCAAAAGATAACAAACTACAAGTTGAAGCGTGTAGTGGTCCGATGCTTTTAACAGCCGCTTATAGAATTTATACAAAACTTAATGGAAATGTAGAACGTTATTGTACTACATTTCTAAAAATGTTTCCTGAGCTAGAAATTCGCCATTCTAAAATTAAATTACTTGAACCTGATATGATATATCCATGCGATTGGGCGCGTGATCCTGAGTTAAGGATTATGAGATCATGGGTAAATACCCTGACATGCGATGAAATTAAAGATAAATGTCCCAATAGTTATGCTATTACATTTTGGAGTCATAACTGGTAGATATTCATTCTACTAACAAAAATTGTTAAGCCTTCACGCCGAACTATTTTTCTAGCCTCTCTAGGCTTAGAAAAATTGAATAAATAATTTCTACAAAAATACATAGACTAAAATGACCGACACCGACTACAAACCCCTCATTCTGAATGCTTTAGAAACACTCAGAAAGAAGGATACAGCAGAGAAGCGCACATTTCAAGCACGCGCCTACAAGAAGATCATTGACCAACTCAAAACTATGGAGGGTCCTGTCCACTCGGAAGCAGATCTCGCCACGATTGAAGGCGCTGGGCAAAAGATCAAGGACAAATTCAAGGAGATCATCGCAACAGGAAGTCTCAAGGCCGCTGAGAAAGCCAAAGCAGAGTTTCCAATTGAACTATACGATTCCTTACAGAAGATTTATGGTGTTGGGCCGGTGAAGGCGAAGAACCTCGTGGAGAAAGACAAAGTAACTAGTATCGCTGACCTCCGAGAAAAGGTCGCAAAAACTCCAAAACTCCTCAATGAAATTCAGAAAGCAGGTCTTCGCTATTATGAGGATATTAATGAGCGCATCCCTCGCTCCGAGATGGAGGAGCATGCGAAACTTCTCATGGGGCTCTTGCCATCATCTCTGTCAGGGACTATTGTGGGATCATTCAGGAGGAAAGCGGCAACTTCAGGAGATATTGATATGCTTCTGAAAGGTACAGAGGCGTTGGCTGCAGGAGGCTTCAAGGAATATATCAAGACGCTGAAGGAGCATAAGTATATTGTGGAAGTCCTTGCTGAGGGTGATAAGAAGTGTTTGGCAATTGCGAAACTTCCTGGGGCTTCGCCTAGAGGTCAGGCTTCGCCTAGAGGTCGGCGTCTAGATCTTCTCGTAACACCAGAGGCTGAATATGCGTATGCGATCCTCTATTTCACCGGTTCGGATCTCTTCAATGTCGCCATGCGCCGCTATGCACTCACAAAGGGCTACAGCCTGAATGAGCACACACTATCCCTTGTAAGGGAAAAAGAAGGAACTTCTGCGAAGCAACTGCCACCAACCCCACCACCAATGGAAACTGAAAAAGATATCTTTGACTTCTTGGGACTTGAATATGTTGAACCTGAGGATCGCCTCGGCGAAGCACAGATCAAGGAGGCTGCGAAGGCGCCTCCAAAGAAAGTCACTATAAGGGTAAAACGATCAAAGACGCCAAAGGCTAAGTAGAAGAAATAAATTATTTAGTAACATATGGGTATATTTGGTTCACACATTCTTCTTCCCAAATATGATTACATTTATGTTTCATTTTATTATTTTTACGAATGATTTTAGAATAATTATTCGCAAAAGTAAATCCTTCTTCTTGACAACCTTTAATAACAAATTCTAAGTTTTCTTTACAGTAACAATTTTCAACATCCAATCTAATAAATTCTGGATTAAATTCATCATGATATTTTAGTAGAGTTGCTTTACAATCTGTAATAAGAGCATTTACTAAGTCAGTCATTCTATATAATAACACAGTATGTAAATAATAATTCAATTTTTATTTTATTTGTGCTTTTATCATACCATTTAGAATAGCATTTACTCCTTGAATACTAGTATCATTTTGATTATAATATTCTTATTGTTTTAGACCAATAAGAAAATAAAATCTAATACTCTTCAAAGAAATTAACCTATTTACATGATTTACTTTACTATAATATTTTATCTTGTAATTCTTCTGCTAAAATTATAATACATTCTTTATTATTCTCTTTTTTACTGAAAGGATTCATACCAATTTCTTTTATTTTATCTATATAATCATCAACATCTGTTATATCAAATACTCTCATTTTATTATCAGGAATATTGAGTGTATCATATATACATTTATATTTACTTTGATAATCTTCAATCCATATATGTGTTAACCAAGGATTTTCAAGAAATTCTTTAAATTCTAATTCTGAAGATTCAGAATAGTTCTCCGACAATAATAAAGTTTTTAAAGAAGGAAACCATATTTTTAATGCTTTATAAAACTCAGCCCAAGATTTAATCCCACGATCTACATAATTGAATAATACACATTCAATCTCTGGAAAAGTTGTATCAAATTTATATGGATGTAAATCATAAAACCAATTAACAGAAGCACGTGTTTTTGGCGTATATAAATCCCATAATTCTTTTGGATGAATAGTAATGTTTTGTGTTTTTGCTGAATACAAATTTAATTTAATTTCATTCATATATAAAAGTAATAAAATTGATTTAAGCCCCCACATAAATACTATAGTAAAATGAATTCTAATACTCTTCAAATTAATGAAAAATATCCTTGGCTAGAATGGGTTACAAAAGAACCAGCATGTCAATCAGTAGTTAGTGATTTTCCAAAATCTGAATCTAAGAATCTAGTATATCTAAAAACACCAGACGAAAGATTCCACGCAGTGTATGATAAAACAAGTGTATATATGGACGTATATGAAAGAATTCCTAATGATAAAAAATATTCTCATTGGAACTATGATAAAATAATAAATTTATTTACTTTGCGTCGAGATGATTATCATAATGATAATTTCTATCCTATCTTTTATAAAGTAAAAGATGAATGGAGGCTAATCTTTAATAGGAGATTTGAAGGAATGAGTGTATATGAATTACCAAGTGGGAAGGAACTTTTCAAACATATTAAACCATCAGAATTTCTGGGACATTTAGTTGAGTTAGATATTCCTGACTACAAAGGAAGATTCTACTTCGCATTCTCATGGATTTGGGGTAGGCATGAAACTCCTTGTATTATTGATATGGAATCTGTTGCGACTGAAGATGATGTAGGTAATGTATTTGTTATTGGTAAATATCATAATTATGATTTTGATAAAAATAAATTGAAAAAATTCTTTGTATCAAAGATTGAAAAGAATGAATATTCTTTTAAAATTACATTTGAATTAAAAGAAGGTTGTAGTATTGATATGGCAGATGATGAAAGTGATAGTGATTAAAAAAATTATTATTTTATAAATTAATGTAGGTTGATTTGATAAATTAGAAACTATAAAATTTTTATTATAATTTATAAAAGAAGTTTCAATATGATTATTTTCTGTTCTAACTGTAATAGACCAATTAATATTATTATTTTTTTGTAGTTCTAGAAACTCATGTACAAGGGTATTATATCTTTCATTATCAGAAATATATATACTAAGTTTAAGATTATCCTCTTTTATTGTAAGTGTATTACCATTAAAATTATAGAACATTTTACTACTTATATTATTATAGTTATTGTTATTTAGGTAAAAATTGAACCTAAAATTCAAAGTATTAAAGTATTAGAATGGCTCTTACTCCTCTTGAAAATGCTCTAAAGTATATTGGTGGAATTCTCACATTTCCTATTGCTCCAGTCTTTACATATTCTGTAAACCAAAATTATTGCTGTGTTATTCAACGATTTGGTAAAATAGATCGTATTATGTATGAGGGACTTCGTTGGGCTCCTCCATTTTGCGATGAAAAAATATTATTTCTTGGAACACAAACACATAAGTTTTCAGGCCTTCATTTGATTGAAAAGAATGGCTCACCAATTTTAGTATCTGCTATTCTAAACTACCATATCTCTAATCCTATTAATTATGTTGTAGCGGCAGATGCTAAGACCGAAGTTGTAATGAATATGGTAGAAGGTGCTATTCGTGATGGTTGTAAATCAGTTGCTTTAATCTCAGATACAGAGAATGATTTACGAAAGCATTCTGATGTAATTGGTGAAGAGATTAAGAAAAAAGTTAAAGAACAAGTTCTGAAATATGGAATTAGTATTAATTCTATTAAGATTACTGAAGCAAACTATGCTTCAGAAGTCATTCAGCAGATGTTGATGAAACAGCAAGCACAAGCATATATTCAAGCACGTTGTCAAGTGGTAGAAGGTGCTGTAGGAATTATTAAAGAAATAGTTCTGTTCAACCAGTCGTTCAAAAGAGGCTCAAGAGAAAGTTGTCGTGAATCTGCTAACAACATTGACTTCAAATAATTCTGTTCAACCAGTTGTTCAACTTCAGTAGTTTTGCTCTATATTTTAATTAATAAAATTGAAATAATTTTTTATGTAATAATAATAATAACTTTATTAGAATGGCTCAATGGTTAAAATATATTCTCGAGCATCCTGAAAGAAAATGGGAATGGCAAGATATTTCAGAAAACCCCAATATTACTTTGGAAAATGTTCTCGCAAATCCTAATTGTCCTTGGAAATGGTTTTGTCTTACACAAAATCCAAATATGACATGGAAGATTATTCAAGAAAATCTAAATTTACCTTGGGATTATATTGCGTTATCTCAACATCCAGAACTTGATTTTGAGTTTGTTCTTAGAAATCCAAATAAAAATTGGAATTGGGGTTATATTTCTGAGAACAAGAATATAACTTGGGAAATTGTTAAAAAAAATAAGTATTGGCCTTATGGTTATCCTGACAAAACAAAGCAAAAGATTCCATGGTCTTTTCGTGGATTATCGCAAAATCCAAATATTACTATGGATATAGTGCGAGTAAATCCTAAATGTAATTGGTCATATGGTTGCTTATTTAATAATCCTAACCTTACATGGGAGTTTGTAAAAGACAATTTGGATAAACCTTGGAATTATGAATATCTTTCATCACATAAGATTATTACTTGGGAAATTATTCAGCAACATCCGAATGTGCCTTGGAGTTATGAAAGATTTTCATCAAATCCTAATCTTACATGGGATATTGTAAAAGAAAACTTAAATATAAAGTGGAGTCCAGAAAGATTATCATCACATCCAAACATCACTTTAGATATTGTAAAAGCAAATAGGAATCTTATTCGTTGGAATTCTCATTCATTATCAAGTAATCCAAATATTACTTGGGATGATATAATACAAAATCCAGATATATTTTATACTGGTTCATTTGGTTGTTATTATCCAAAGATTAGTAAAGAACCAGATGAATTTACTTGGGCTGATATAATGTCAATGTCTGATAACTATAATCAACATACATATATACGTGCTATGGGATTGAATCCAAATTTGAACTGGGAGATTGTAGATTCTGAACACAAGTATACATGGTATCCTCATGTTCTATGTCGCAATACTATGTCTGAGCCGGTGCGAAAACGCCAACAAGCGAGGTGTGCACTCCTCAAGGAAGAGATTGTAGCAGCAGCACTTCATCCAAAACACGTTGAGAAATGGATTAAATATTATGGAATTGATTGGGATGAATATATATAAAGACATAATTATATAATTATATAGTAAAATGATTAAAACATTTAGAAAGTTTAATATAACAATAGATCCATGTGTACATACAAATGTGAATCTACTTGAAATGATTACTGAAATAAGGTTAAGAAAAGAGTATAAATATAATAAAACACCATACATTTTTATTAATCCAATTACTAAAATTAACCCTTATAATACTAAATATGATTATGAAGAAAATGCTTGTAATATAGAACATACTATTAAACATTCTTTTACACCATATAAAATATCATATTATCGTGAAGTAGATGTGTTACAAGTTGGAGATAAATTAGTAACAAGAATATGGATGAATTGTGAAAAAGATATTTTAAAATTTCTAGTATTAATGGAAAAAATTTCAAAAGATACTAATTATTTTGAATGGGAAATGGAATATAGTATGATTATTAATAATCCTTATTGGTATCCTTCTAATTATGAAATACTTAAACAAGATATAATTACACAAACTATTATTAGTAAAGATGAATTTGAACTTAAATAATTTTTTCTTTAATTCTAACAACTTCATACACATTAGGATTCTCTTCTAAAGCAGCTTCTACAATTTTTAGTGTTTGGTTTCTTACATAAAATAGCATACCACCTCTTTTTGAAACTGCTTCTAAACAGATTTCTTCAGTTTGTTCATGTTCATTCATAAACTGTAAAGCACATGGTGTTTGTTTCACCGCAGCTAAACAGATATCTGGTGTTTTATTTTTTACTTCACTAATAGCATATCCATCTTGTTTCACAGCCGCCATACAGATTTCTGGAGTTCTTAAACCTTCTCTTACATAGTATAATTCCATACCATTTCGCTTCACTGCTGCCAAACAGCATTCTTCTGTTTGAAACCATTTATGAATATATAATAAAGATATTTTTGTTTTATCTAACTTAAATATATCTATAAAATAACCAGTTGGAATCATAGGAGAAAAAGAAGAAGATATATATGAGTAATATGCATTTGTTCCTGATAAACATTCATAAAGGGTAATAAGATTAATATTTTTTTTCCATGGTTTTATATTATCTGGGTCTATATCATGAATGGTATATAAATTTAATAAATTTAAACTAAACATTTCTAATATAATAATATTTGAAAAGTTTAGACCTTTGTAAAAAATTGATTTACTATTTTCCACAAATATAAGTATTAAATAAAATGCCTTACTCTTTATCGATTGTAGATGCTCAACAAATAGAAACAACAAATAAATATATTCTAACAACATCTGAAGGAACGAAGTATGTTTGGTATCACCCTGAATATAATCCTGATGAAGATAAGAACTGGTTAGAAATGGTTAAAGAAGGTGATGAAATTCTATTGGATTGGATAAAGAATAAAGAAGGTATTTCTCCAGCATCAATTGGTTGGAACACTTATGGATACGCATTATTGAAAATTAAATTGCGAAATATATATAATTTAATTCCAGAATATAATACTTCTGGTGGAGAAATTAATTCTTTAGAAACTCATGATGCCCAAAAATGGGTTATTGATAAAAACTGTCCTTTTATAGATGATGTAGAACTTAAACTGGGAACAAAAGTAAAACTACGATTTGATAATGGACTTTTGGTAAAAAGTTATATAGAAAGTGATATATTTGAGAAACTAGAAGAACATATTGATGCTGAAACTGCTGTATGGGAACTTAATGGAAGTTCAATATCGGCGGATAGGAAAACACACACATATTGGATAAAACTAGTACATGACACAAAAAATTATTATATTACTAAACTTACAAAAGATGACATTGAGATTGTTTAGAATGAAATCATTAAGAATTTTTCTATCCAATATAATTAATGGATATAAGAGACCAGAACGGTACACCTGTAGATATCAATAATTTAGAGAAATGTGAGCAATACTTGGCAAGAAAATATATTAAAGAAAATGATATTGTATTAGAACTTGGCGCTAGGTACGGTTCAGTTTCTTGTATTATTAATTCAAAACTAAAATGTAAAACAAATCAGGTCGTTGTAGAGCCTGATGACAGAGTGTGGGAAGCCTTGGAAAGAAATAAGAAAGCAAATAAGTGCGAGTTTCATATTGTAAAAGGATTTATATCAACTAAAAAACTTGGTTTAACAAACTTAGAAGCCTGGCATGGTGGATATGGTTCAACATATATTGAACAAACTGATACAAAAATACCCTCATACTCTCTTAACGAAGTTCAGGAAAAATATAATTTAACATTTAATGTATTGGTAGCTGACTGTGAAGGATTTTTAGAAATATTTTTTGATGAAAATCCAAATTTTTACGATACTTTGCGATTAATAATTTTTGAAGAAGATTATCCAGATAAATGTAATTATGATAAGGTACGAAATATGTTGAAGGAAAAGGGGTTTAAAAAAATATTGGAAGGATTTCAGAATGTATGGATTCAATCGGCAAAAAATTGAATGGTTTCTTAGATGTTAATTAATACAACAACATAACAGCACAAAAATGGCAACAGCAACAGGAGGAGCGTATTCCGAGAATTATCGCACAGAAGCGGAAGTATATCTCCGAAAACTCTTAGTCTATGGCGACATTCAACAAGCAGAAGCACTCCTACGCTCCCCTCATGGTAATATTATTCTGGAGCAACCTCTTCGTACACCAAGCCAACTGAAGTTGTTACGAGATCAATATGGAGTAATCACTCTAACGCACCCTGTGAGGGAAATGTGTAAACCCTTAGAGGAGATTGATTCGTTGGTTGTCGCGGAAATTAAGCGGCGTTCTAGGGCAAATTGGCTCATCCTTTTGCTGGCAGCGCGCCTCATTGCACGGCGACGAAACTGTCGGCAGCGTATTGTTTGTTTTGAGAATTGCCCCACAGACCAGCGATACTATACATTTACTTGCTTAAGTCGTCAGAGACTAATTGAGCAAGTATTTGACCGGCGAATTCTTCCTGTGAAGCCTTACATATATGATGGGATGATGAATGCTGAGTTCTCAAATCGTCCCATGGGAAGTGGATTGGATCGCTACCGCCATATTCTTCAAGGAAATATGATCCCACATAGTTGGGAATATGTCTATGTGCGCTTCATGCCTGCACAGCAAGCACAACAAGCACAACAAAAAGACCCTCTCGCAAATATGTTCTCACAACTAGGATTGTAGAAGATATGGTAATGCATCAGCAGGGGCATGGCCACGATATGATCTCTCATGTACAAACTTCCGTCCAAATAATGACGGCCCCAAAAGCATTTTTTCAAGAACTTCCTTCGGAGGACATCCTTCATATGTTTCTGGACAATCATGTCCAATACGACCAGCGAATGGAACCCAATTTACATAGGTTGTGGCAAGTGTTGTATTTATCTCTGAAGAAAGTCCTAGACTGCGCAACCATGTAAGGGCCCAACATTCATCAGGTATTGTGATAGGACTCATTTTGCGCTCAATCTCTCTTTCATCGCGAAGAAGTATCTCTACATGTTTCCTGCTTAGAATTATCCATTGCGAATGTTTTGAAATCACTTCATCTGGAAAGAATTTGCGAAGTGGTTTATAGCGTTGAAAGACTTCGCTTCTCGCTGATTCGTGAATAAAACTTTGGTGTCTGGAAATCCCTCCAAAGAAGTTATATATATAGTTAAATTTCTTCAGTGGAATACACTTATCAGATAATAGGATAAAAAATGTATTGCCATCTGCCACCGCCGCTTCAAAAAGACGAAATGTTGCTTCAACAAGTCCATAAGAGCCCCATTTTGTTGGAATAGTGTCAACTTGTTTATAGTTTTTGGGGAATTTGCTACTGTTAAACCGGAATTTTGAGTGTATGTATATATTTACTTTGTCTTCATGTCCTTTGAGCCATGCCTCCCAAACATCATCACGTTCAATATTATAATATGTTAAAAAACAGAGAGCAAGTTTCATTTGTTTTCCTTCTTCTTCCATTTTTGACCGCTACTGCTATCGCCTTCGCGTACTGCTTTATACTTTTGACTGCGCGCTTTAGCCTCTAAACCTGCTTGAAAGATTGCCGTCGCCGCAGCAGAAGTCAATGTTGTAATATCAATCCCTGCTGGTACAGATACGAAGTTCTTTTTCACAGCATCCGTCTTGAACATATAAGGGCCATAAGGTCCATTACGAATTTCAAACGGCCCAACTTTTCGTGAGGACGCGGCAGAGTCGATCTTCACCCCAATCTTCGCAATAACTTCCGCAAGTGTATCACCCTCCTTGTAAGGGATATTCACATCTTTCCAGACACAATACTTTCCATAACGTCCCTCACGAATTTCAATAGACTCTCCTTCAAACTCTCCAAGAACCCTTACAAGAGATGCTATGAATGCTTCTGCTTCTTGGGAGGTGATGGAGCCAAAAGCAACTCCTGAAGGCCAGCCGTAGAATTTGGCGTCCTCTTTCGTGGGGGTGGTGGTAGGGCTAGAACCCAACTCGCGCAAGAGGAGAGGGCCTTTACGAGTCTTGATAGCAAAGAGACCATTGCCGAGGTCTCGTTTATGCTCGTCGTTGCCTTCTGAACCGCTGACACTCTTAGCATTTTTCAAGGTGCTATAACGCTCCTTATATGAATTCCATGTATCATGAAGAACCTTCTTCCATTGTTCTTGGCCTCCTGCGATTTTATCAAGACGTGACTCCATTGATGCAGTAAATGGATAATCAAAGAGATCTGGGAAATGTTTGAGGGCGAATTCAATTACTGAGGCGCCGAGACCTGTTGGAACAAGTTTATCCTTCTCTGCGCCCATCTTCACAGGGGCAGAAGTCGCAACAGGGGGCCATTCGCCGTGCGTAGACAATTTATAGGATTTTTGTGTAATTTCGCGACCCTCAATATTCTTCTTCTCCACATATTTCTTCTCTTGAATAGTTTCAACAAGCATTGCGAAGGTAGAAGGGCGACCGATGCCGCGTTTCTCAAGTTCCCTTACAAGGGTTGCTTCGTTGAAGCGCGGAGGCGCCTTGGTTGTGTGAGGATGGGCTTCGAGAGTCTGCCAGGTGAGTTGTTGACCTGGTACGAGGGATGTGCTTGTGTCCCACTGTGTTTCTGTTTGGGGCGGCGATTCAGATGTGCCCTCTTCAATTGCCACAACTGTTTTGCCGGCCTTCTGCCAGCCGTCGAAGGTTGTTCGCCGCCAAGTAGCTTCCCACTCAAAACCATCGGTTCCCTCGGACTCATCTCCTGCTGCCACAAACTTCACAGTCCTCTTCTCGCCTTTTGCGGCTGCCATAACACTTTGCATGGCGCGAGTCCAAATGAGTTTGTAGAGGCGGCGGTCAAGGAAATTCCAGTCACGGTCGTCGCCCAGTTCACGAAGTTCAAAGTGTGTTGGGCGAATTGCTTCGTGGGCCTCCTGCGCTTTTGGCGGCCCTGCTTCTGGCTTCTTAGAAGGTCTTCCTGCCTTTTTCTTTGGTTCTTTAGGCGCCTCTGTGGCAGGCGCAGACCCAATATACTCCAGACCAAAGAGCGCCTCCACTTGCTTCCGAGCAGCCTCAACAGCCTCTTCGGACATGGTCGCACTATCTGTCCGCATGTAGGTGATATGCCCCTCTTCATAAAGCCGCTGCGCTGACTGCATTGTTGCCTTCGGCCCAGAGCGAAATTGCGCACTTGCCTGTTGCTGGAGTGTGGAAGTAATGAATGCTACAGGTGCTGACTCACTCCAAGGCCGCGTCTCTGCGCTCTTCACAGTCCCATGTGTAGCTTCAGCAGTAGACCCAGCAGACCCAGACCCAGACCCATTGTGATTTTCCAGGTAATTGAGCGCAGACTCCTCATCTTCCAACTCATCTGTAAGGGATGCTTCAAATGGTGTGGTCTCTTTATACTTAGCGCACCAAGTACCACGAATACGCCACGAGGATGCCGCCTGGAAGTTCCGAATCTCCTCCTCACGTTCACAGGTCAGTCGCAACGCAGGAGTCTGACAACGGCCGGCAGAAAGCCCTGACCCCACATGCTTCCATAGGAGCGGCGAAATTGTGAAACCGACCATCATATCAAGTACAGCACGCGACTGTTGCGCCCAGACCTTGTTCATATCAAGGCGACGAGGCGCAGCCACTGCGCCACATACCGCCGCACGTGTAATTTCATGAAACACGGCGCGCTCCACTGTCACAGGATTCTGCTTCAACAACAAGCAAGCCGAGTAAGCAATTGCTTCACCCTCACGGTCATCATCCGCTGCTAGAATAACCTTATTACAACCGACCATAGCACCTTTGAGACCATTAATAGCACGCGCCTTCTCCTTCGTAAGAAAGCGATACTTTGGCTCAAAGTCGCGATCAAGTCCAACAGCATCAAGATCCTCCTCAAGCGCGCGAATATGACCCATCGTCGCGACAACCACATAGTCTGCCCCCAGAAATCCACCAATCTTCGCACATTTCGCTGGAGATTCTACAATAACTAATGTCGGCATCTTATCACCTCACTATCTAAGGGAAAGTCTATTCAATTTTCAGATGCAGCGCCCTCAAACAAGTATAGAAGGTGCGCTCTATGATCTCGTCGCGCGTGGAAAAAAAGACACATATTTCCTACGAGATGACGCAAACTCAGTAAACCTTTTTGACACACGGTATGATTATATACCAGCATCAATACCTGAATTACGTCTAATTGTTCCCAGAAATCGTGTTCAATGGGGAAATGTAGTGGAGTTTGAGATTGAGAAGGTTGGCGATATTCTTATTGAGCCGACGCTCTTAATAACACTCCCTTCTTGGCTCCCTCCGCCATATGATAAATTAAATCAGAATAACCTCATTACTGACACAACAAGTAACAGTAATGCATATGGCTATGTAAATGGTGTCGCGTATTTTATGTTTGAGAAGATACAATTCTATCAGGATACTCTGCTACTTCAGGAATATTCAGGGGACTCTCTCTTTGCGTTGAGACATATCAGGGGTTCTTATAACTCCGCTTTTCTGGAAGATTCCCTTACAGGTGTGCGTGATACGGTGTCGGCGTTGGCTGTTCAGCGTGCGGCGACCCCTGGGCAACTTCGCCTCCGAATTCCATTGCCACTTTGCCAACATGTGGACGAAGGTGGTCTGCCGCTCTGCGCCACGGAAAATCAGCAATTTCGCTTGCGACTCACTCTGCGGAAACTGGAGGATCTTATTGAAGTAGCGGCGACGGCGACGACGACCTCGCCCCTCTCCACAACGAAGCCTTCCCCATTTTGCCTCCCATTTATTCTAACGGATGTCACAGGCAAGAGAACTAATTTTACTGCGCTCACCAGACCTCTTGTAAGGGACCCTACAATTTACTTGGAAAATCGGCAACTCTATTTGGACAAGGAAGATGTAGAAGAACTCGCATACCCTAAAGGTGCTGATGGCACAACAGCCCCCTATAGCCGCCTCTTTGAGAACAACTTCACATTTGGCCCAGCGGACTACGCAGCGCTTCCAAATTCCGTGGCAATTAGTAAGCGTCGCATAGATGGCAGACATCCTTCGGAGCAGATCTTCTGGTATTTCAGAAGTCGCGCAGATCTAATTGCGAATCGTCTATGGAAGTTTGAAATGGGATCGAACGCTCCCACAGCACAAGCAGCCGCACAAGTAACACCATACTACAATAATATCAAATTCACTATAGCAGGTCGTGAGAGGGAGGATTACTGGCCCTCCCTTGTATGGCAAGATATTGAAGCTCATGCAAAACTAGAGAGATATTCTGGCCGTGGCATTGGCGCTTGGAACTGGTCTTATGGCGAGAGACATTCGGACCGCGGTCCTAAAGAGTTTGGACCCACTGGAACAATTAACTTCACGAGCGCAGATAGACCTACAGTATATGTAGATCTAGCGCAGACACCAGATCCAAGTCAAACAACGCAGATGAACCTAGTTGTGGATGGATATGGAATATACTCTGTAAGGGATGGACGTGGAGGGTTGTTGTTCGCGAATTAGTGTGTCAGAGACAGATTACCAGAGCATTAGGCTTTGCCTAACGCGAATTAGTGTGTCCTTAAGAACCGCATAAACAAATAAACCAACCGTTTAATAAGTAGGTGCGCACCCACCCCCAAAATGGATTCACAAGAATTTAATCGCCCCAGAGGAGATATTACAACTGTCTTGGATCAAGTTAGTCGTGATGAACAGGATAATACACTTTTCCCCTTAGAGGCAGATCGCACACTTTTCGCAGCGGATGCCACACACCGAGTCCACCCATTTTCCATGTCAATCCAGGAATTCCCTTACAGAGGGTCTGCTGAATGGGGAGGGCGATTCGCATTTGATTTGGGTGCTGTCGCAGCCGGCGATATGCTTCTGGCAGTCCTCGTACAAGTGAAACTCCAGCATTGGCTACCTCCACAGATTCTCGCAGGTCTGCGTGACGGCTCCATAACGTACGCAAACCCATCGCAGAAATTTGTATGGGCGAATTCTCTCGGAACAGCGATGATTCGGAGCGCACAACTGGAAGTTGGTGACCAGGTTCTTGAAAACGTCGACGGAGATTTCGCGAATGTCTTCGCGGAGTTGTTCCCAGACATGAACACACAACTCGGAATTGCGACAGATGCGCTGGGTCGCTATCCTGTTGCTACAGGTGTGACTGTCCCAGATTTTCCAACAGGGCCAAAAGGCTATATTACATGTATGCTCCCCTTCTTCTTCCAGCGGACTCGGTTGAAGGAGGCCTTCCCACTTCTAAGTATACGTGAAGGAACTGCTCGCATCAATATTCAGTTCCGCCCATTTAATGAATTGATAGCGAAGCCACCGCCCTATAGTCGCACCACCTGCGATGACACACCTCTTGGGGAAACTTTCGTGTTTAATGGAGGGTTAGACATTAGTGGCAACCGCCAGCAATACACCTACACATGTCTCCCAGAGCCTCCGCAGCCACTTGATGTCCGTCTCGTCACTTACGCAGCAGTCCTTACAGGTGGTCTGAGGCAAGCCTATCTGCGCCAGCCGCACGAAATGCTCTATCGCGAAACCCAGACCTTCCGATTCGATGAACCACTCAAATACAAGGTGGGTAAACCATCCGGTGACACAGTACTCATTCAACTCCCCTTAGAGGCGAATGGCCCCATTGAGGAGATCATCTGGTTTGTCAGGCGCAAGGGGGCGGCTATACAAAATGAATGGGTGAACTATTCCGCAGTTCTGGCAGCGGAGGCTGACCCTGTCTTCAACCCATCCTCTAAGGGACTTGTTGTATGGGCGAAACTTCAGGCGAATGGGCTTGACCTTGTGAATGCGTCGGCTGATTATTTCAGAGCGCATATCGCGGAGAAACATCGTGGAGGTATTGTTGCGTATTCGGACTACATCTATGGCTACAGTTTCGCACGGCATCCAGGGGACCATCAACCGAGTGGAAGTATCAATGTGAGTCGCCTGAACTCTCTGCGCTTGACGCTGGAGGTAGCGCAGCCTGTGCCGGCGGATGACTGGGAAGTGGCAGTCTATTGTATGGGGCTGAACTGGGTGCGGTTTGAGAATGGTATCGTGAACCGTGTCTATGCGGATTAGTTTGGGGGGTTCGCTATAACGCAACAAAAATTGAAAACTATTTTTCACCTGCAAAAACACCATCCCTCAAAAATGCCATCCCTAGATCTATCTCTACGAAACCTCACAGAAGTCCCTCCAATCCAAGATGGAATTACTATACTTCATCTTGGAATGAATAATCTTACAACTCTACCACATCTACCAGATTCTATCAAGATTCTCTATTTGTCTTTTAATAAATTTGAGACGATTCCTAGTCTCCCTCCATTTCTAGAAGTATTGTATATTAACAATAATAAGATTACAAAGATTGAGAATCTTCCTAAAACCCTTAAGAACCTCTATTGTAATTATAATAAGATTACGAGTATTGACGAAGAGGCACTACCTCCTAATCTAGAGTATCTAGATTGTGCGGATAATAAAATTGCCAGTATTGTTAGCCTACCAGAATCTCTAACATTCTTAGATTGTTCAGTGAATGAACTAAGAATGCTACCAGCCCTTCCTAGAAATCTTTTAGATTTCTATTGGTCTTATAATAGATGGAGAAAACATTACATCACAGAGCTACGTTTGAAACAAGCTATGGTGAGACATAAGATACGAAGTGATATGATCCATGAAGAATTGGTGGCAAAAGTCTTCCACCCTTCTAAGGTTTCTAAATATGTAGAAGTCTATGGGGTGGATTGGGATGAATATTTGTGATAAAAATTGATCTCACCAAACAACACACAAAATACAATTCAGAACCCACAAAATGACATATCGTATTCTTTTGAACGAAACACGCAAAGAGGCATGGCTTGATGTAAATGAAGAAATGGACGAAGAGGAAGATTATAGAATTATTCATATAACAAGACAGCTTAAACGAATTCTAAAAGAAGTTCCTCATTGGTCTTTCAATGACAATATTATGTTATATACAACAGATACTATCTGGTATTCAACACTTGATGGATACAACGAATTAAATTTTATCACATATAATAAAGAAGCACATCTACTTTAACTCAACCTTCCTAGAAATCTTTTAGATTTCTATTGGTCTTATAATAGATGGAGAAAACATTACATCACAGAGCTACGTTTGAAACAAGCTATGGTGAGACATAAGAATGAGATGGTTCCTTGGAAATCGAAAGATGATGGCATCACATATTAGAGATATTATCATATTTATAAAGAAGGTCAGTTGATAGAAGAAATTTCTAGATTATGTGGTTTGTTTCAAGTTGTAGAATTATTGTGGGAGTTGGGGAATTGGGTGGTTGTTTTAAGAAAATAAATAAATCAATGAGAATATGTATGTTTTAGTTTAAATAAAATATTATTTCTACACGTTTCACAAGGGCAATATCCTTCCATAATACTCTTTACTGGATAATCCCAAAGATGACACGTCATCCGTCTCATTTTTGAATCTTTAAAACAATCGCAAAACCAATAGAAATCATATAGGTCATATCCCATGGATTTCATACTACTTGGAATACGAATAATACGTCCATTATTCGTATTATTAACTCTCATAAATTTAGAATCCATTTTATCACATATAATAAAGAAGCACATCTACTTTAACTCAAACTTCTTAGAAATAATCTCAAACTCTTCCTCTGCTTGTTTATCGGAATCACATGTAAAAGAATATTTTTTTGTATCAAAAATGAACAACATAAACATTCCTCCTCCATCAATTACATTCGTTTCATAACAAATCTCTTTTCCATTCAGACTAACTCTTATTACATTACGCAAATTAATTAAAATATGTTCGTTTGTTTTTAGTTTGATTCTATGAAACATTTTTACTATATATAAGTATTCAAATGTATTTAAATCTACCTTACATATCTTTTATAGAATACAATGATAAAGGCAATATATAATAAAGATGTTTATGATAAAATGACGAATAAAGTTATTGTAACAGAAATAGGAGGCGATGATAATAAAGCAATACAAATTTTTAATTTGAATAATATTAAATGTGTAACATTAAAAAAAATACAAAAGGTTAATGATAAAGATGTTGACAGATATTTTTTAAGAGTATATGACAATAATGATAGAAATATCTTTGGGGTAGATAG
>Ga0208872_1000995_pt1 | contig 18493 bp, 40 predicted proteins | sample CryBogCBH12Aug08_FD_185508 | JGI IMG/M metagenome (GOLD analysis project Ga0208872, IMG submission 185508) | Freshwater microbial communities from Crystal Bog, Wisconsin, USA - CBH12Aug08 (SPAdes) | ecosystem: Environmental > Aquatic > Freshwater > Lake | place: Crystal Bog, Wisconsin, USA...
TCACCACCTTTAGTTTGAAATTTCATATCATCATTCCAATCCTCAACATTATTAAGGACATCGAATATAATATTACCTTTCATTGAGGACTCACTCCTACCAAAATTATCTATTGGTTCTGTGTAATAAACAATTTTAATTGCCATGTTCTTTTAATTTTAATGAGATACAAAGATAATACCTTTGTATTGAATAAACAAATTTAATTACATTTTACTGTTGTAATACCGGTTTTTTTTCTATAAACTTGAATTTGTTGACGAACCTTTGCTTTCCAATTAGGGTTTTTTGCAACCTTTTCGGGTGAAACTCTTTCAACCATATCATAGATAGGTTTAAGTTCTTTGTCACCGTATTGTCTTGCGGACATACTAACAACACTATACCATGTTGGGGTAATACCTACAACAATAATTCTTTGATGGTTAACTAGGATATGTTTACCTTTGATACCACAATGTTCAAGACATTCCACATTTTCTTCACCATATCCCAATAAGATAGATGGAGCTGTTGATGAACCACCGATTGTACCATCTGGTTTATAGAATTTAACTCTACCCTCAAGAAACAACATACTATCAACATGAGGGAACACCCAATTTTGAAATGCTTTGGTTTCAGTCCTTGCAAATACAAACCCAATACCATTTGCATAACTTGCCATTTTCTTTAACCATGCTTCTAATTCCCTACCATAAGGAGGATTTAACCAAACCCTACCAAACCAGGGTTGTATCAAACCATTTTCTGTTTCTGTGTAACGATGTTTTGCTGTTAACCACGGCATGATTGGGGGAGTACATGGGTCCAAATCAAATTCTCCCAATGATTTAATAATTTCTGGTGGAGTTAACCAGGTGTTTGTACTATTCTCAGTTTTTTTATGATTGAAATCTTTTGCCATTATTTTAATTTTATTGTGATACAAAGGTAAGGGGTTTGTAACCCCCTACCAAATTTATTTTTATTGTATGACAAATTTATTATTAGGATCTAGTTTAGTTCTTACAATTTTATATTTAAGTCCAATTATTACGTTTTTTGGGTCCTTATAACGAAGGTCGTTTAAATCCCCATCAATTACTTTCCGACCTAAGAATTGTTTTGGGAAATCATTTTTGAACACCACAGCAACCCTTATATTATTATTCAACATATTATCACATTCCAGAAAGTTCTTACCATCAAAGGAAAATGTAAGGTCATAGTTCTTATATTCCTTTAATAGTTTGGTACGGTTTGGAACTTTTGTGTAATCAAAAAATATGGTATTCGTGAAAATTTGTAATATATTTTTTTTCTCACCGGTTAATTTATCGGTTATATAAAAAAGTTCTGGTGAAATATCTGAAGTATTATTTAACCTAACACTAAAAGAGTATCCTAATTTTTCTGCTTTAAGTTTAGCACATTTTATTTCATCAATTAACCAATTAACAAAAAACTCTCTTTCTTCAAAAAATAATTTAGTTTTTTTAATTCTGGATTTTGTCACACTATCGTATCTTAATGAAAAGCCAGAACCATTTAAACAAACATCAGTACATTCTTTTGTTCTCATAGGACAAACTTCATAACCCGATAATTTAGCCGGCGCTAAATATAATGCGTATGTTAACTCATTATACTTATACGCTTTTTCATGTTTAACTGTTGCGTTAACAGAACCCAAATAACTAATACCAGTTATTTTTTTTGCTTGAGCTCTACTTTTAAAAATTAATTTAGACATATATTTTTATTTTAGTGAGGTACAAAAGTAATACATTTGTATTGAATAAACAAATTTATTTTAACTATATTTCCAAATAAAACCACCACATGTTTTTTTACGACCTTTACAAACTTGAGTAATACCTGACGGATTTTTATTAATATGGTTTCCAGCATCAATTAATGAATCAAATTCTTGTATTAAATTATTGTGTAAATCATATTGTGAAACCTTTTTACTTGCTCCATGATTACCACCAAATTTATTTTACTTAAGATCGAAATTTTCTCAAGGGCATAAAAAAACCCCACAAGTTAATGTGAGGTTTTATTGTTTGTGTTGTTTATTTAGATTTTACCATTTTTTTTAATTTCATTATTTCGACTGGTGTTAGTTGGATATTTCCATCAAAAAACTCCAATTTTTTGGGTTCAATAAAAAAGTAATTATCATCACTGTCAAAAATAATTGCATTACCATCTTTGGTAAATCCATTAATAGTTCCCACAAATTCGTGATTGTACTTATCATCACCACTAGGTTCTGGTACTAATACACAATCACCTACAAATAACTCTTTACCATTTTTTTCAATACGTTCCATTTTATTAATTTTTAATTTTACTTGGGATTATTCCCTATTTTTGAACCACAAAGATAAGGGGTTTATATTATATAAACAAATTTATTTTTTTTTATTTACTGCCAAAACATATTCAATCTTAAGCAAGCTCCGACTCTGGATCTTAAGTACAAAAAAAATCCCCACTAAGAATAGCGGGGATTAATCCTAAATTAAAATATACGAACCTAAAAATCTTCATCTCTTATACTATCATATAGTTTTTCTTGTACAATATTGTACTGTTCAATTAAATCATAAATTTCATCAATCAATTCATCGGATAATTTCTCATAGGGTATATCATCTTCATCAATATCAATATCATCATCGTAAGTAACAACATGGACATAATCTTCTGTAAACTCCTCAACAAGTGTACATATCTTACCAGTTAGGTTATTATATACTGGAGAACTTTCTAACTCCAATTCAGTGGTTGATGTATCACCCCAAGTGAATAATACTTTTTTGATAAACTCAATTTTTTCTTGTCTTTCAGATATATCAATAAGTTCCCAAGTGTTACCATAACTTTCCCCCTTATCAATTAAATCTGCAATATGTCTAAGTAATACGGACAATTCATTTTTGTCATTACACTCTTTGTTAATATGTATCTTTACCATTTTACTAAAAGTTTAAATTGTACATTGTAATATCATCTGTCACCATATAGTTACAATTTGATAAATCGTAACCCAAACCACCATCTTCAGTTGGTAGTTCAATAAATTCATCAGCGTCCAGTTCTTCTGGTTTATTGTCCAATGATAGGACTTCTACTTTACCAGACTCAAAGTTTAAAATAACGGCATAAGATAGTGGTTCGATTAATTCTAAATCTTCACAAAAATCTTGAAGGTATTCTTCAGCATCACTTACACCAATAATACTGAAATTTTCGTCACCATTATCTTTTAAAATGGTATTCATGAAATCAATAAATTCACCATCACTTTTGAAGTTACCAACAATCTTATTTTCTACTTTGTTTTTTACTGTGTACATATTTTTTTTTTTTAGTGAGATACAAAAGTAATACATTTGTATTGAATAAACAAATTAATTTTGAACTTCTTTCAACCAATCTGTCACAATTTGATTATTGACTTCAAAATATTTTCCATTGAAGTTTGCTGCAAATTGGTTATGACTTTTAAAATGTTTTCCATAAGTGGACTCAGTAAAAACAATATATTTACCAGGAGATGCTGGTAATCCTTCTGTAACTGGTACTTTAATATAAATTGTCATACGTTTAATTTATTTTTATTGTTACAAAAATATCCAAAGGAATTACAACTCCATTATTCCCAACAAATCCTGGGGAACAAGGACATGCAGAACATCCACAGTTTTGTCTCCAACCCCATTTTTCCTTCATTACAGACGCATGGTGACTCGGAAACTTAAAATCCAACAACTCCATCAACTTAGGTAATACAAGTTCCTTATAGGTCTCGTATGGTCTATTTTGACGTTCCATGATATTATCAACAATACTTTCCTTATCATGGAAAATATAAATCTTATGTTTATCTCTGAAACCTTCACCATGTCTATTATTTGAAGGTTTAACTTGTAAGTCTGTAAATTCAAAGTTCATGTTATTTCTCAAGATTAAAAATTTTATTTGCAATTGTACATATAACATCAGTGTCTAATTCATCATCATTGAAGGTCATATCATCATCTACCTCACCGATACATGCAAGTCCACCGAATGTTAATACATTTTTAATGATTGAAACATTAATCAATGGGTATTCATTGTGGTACCCAAATTTATCAACATAAACACCTCTAGGTAATTCATAAACTTCATTTTCAATTTCTCCATCATAAGTTGAAGGGTCAATTAATTCGTATGGATTATCCCCATGTTTACTAACAACTTCACGGATATACGTTAATGCTTCCAAACGTACATTATTCGCTTCGGTTACAAAATTTTTACTCATAATATTTTATTTTAGGGTACAAAGGTAATACATTTATATTAATCTACCAAATTTCCTTCACCATGTTTTCCAAATAATATTTCCTCATGGATTTGTTTTGTGATACGTTTAATTTCTGGATCATCAAAATTTTTATTTTCCCTGAGAATAGCACTAGTAACATGAAATACTTTTGATTCAATCCTGGATTGGAATTTATATTTCACATTAGATTTTAACTACTGACATTATTTAATTTTTACAAACTTTTAAAATATAACCAGCATCTTCCAATTCCTTTTTAAGGTCTTTATATTGTTCAGGTGTGGCTAATTTATGTTTTTTGTCATACGCCCATTCTTTTCTGCAAGAACTATGTTGCCCAATATGCGCATAACAAACCAATTCACTATTTCCGTACAGTCTTTTATTATACTTTAATTGTGGAAATATGGCAACAACTTCATCTCGATAAAATGTTTTACTTACAACAAACCTAACTAGTGTTGACATATTTTTTTATTTAATTGGTTAACGATAGCTTCAGCAATTGCTTTATCGTGGAAAGCATACCTGTTCATTTCTTTACCTCGATAAGGTTTGAAAGTAGTTTTATCAATGGTCTTACCTTTGTCATCAGTAATATACCAATAGGTTTTTGCACCAAATGATACGGTTGCATCCCATCTACTTTTACGAGGGATGTATTGATTGAATTGTAATGTGTACATAATATTTAATTTAGGATACAAAGATAACCCTTTTATATTTAATAAACAAATTTATTTTTTAACTGGTATAATTTTGTGATAACAGGTAATACAATCCCGAACATATTTCTTTGCAGCACTAATACTTTCAAAGTTTGCACCCCATTTAAAAAAATTAGTTGAGGTACCAATCCAAAGTTCACATTCAATTTTCTTTGCCATAATATTTAATTTAGATTACAAAGATAAGGGTTTTATATTTAATAAACAAAAAAAAGTTTTTTATTTTTCTCAGGTGATGATCCGGGATGTTCAGGATAATATGTTTTGGCAGTATTAATTTCACTGCCAAAAGATATTGAGACATCTTCAGCGCAGCATGCTGCAAAACTTAAGCGCAAAAAAAATCCCCATCTTTCGATGAGGATTTCTTAATAGAATAATCGTATTACAGATTACGTTTGATGATTGATTTGATTGTATCAATTTCATCAGCATCAATACCAAACACTGCAATCAATTCATTTGCCATTGCGGTAATCTTTTTATCTGTATTACCTGTTACAGCTTCAAGGGTTACAGCTTTATGTGTGGTATTGTTTGCCACTGCCTCCTTAATTTTTTCTGTACGTTCAGCTTGGTTCTTAATGGTTCTTTTCACATTAAAAACTGTTGTAGCTTTAATCTTACCTTCTTTTACCAGATTCTTAATTTCTGGTGTTTCGTTGGCGAATGATAACATTTGATAAACATACGCTGGTGTTTTACCAATCTTATTTGCCACCGATATTTGGTCGTGTCCTAAATTAACCAAACGTAAGATAAGTTCAGCAACCTCTGGTGCTGTCAAAGGTTTGTTATCAGAAGTAATGAACATCTGTAAAATACGTTGTTCTTCTGTGGTACGAGAACCATTAACAATTGCAATGAAATATGGTTCATGACCATCAGCTTCTAATAATTTCAAAGCTGCATATCTTCTATGACCATCAACTAATGAAAATGTACCATCTTCAAGTACATCAACTCTACCAGGTTGTATTTGTGAATTTTCTAAAATTGATTTAGACAATTCTTCAATTTCACCCATTTCTTGACGAACATTATAATTTTCTCTTATTACAATTTTAGATAAAGGAATTTTTACAATTTCACCAGTTTTTGATGAATTTTCTCTCCTAATTCTGTCATTACCTAATGCTGGTAATGGTGCTACAATTTTTTCCATTTTTTTTAAAATTTAGATTATTTATTTTTTTTTATGAGTACAAAGATACAATCTTTATAATTACTAAACAAATATTTTTTTTAAAAAATATTATTTTTATCACATTTCGTCATATTTATTAATATGAGAAAAAAATTAAAAAATGGTGAAAAAAAAAGTAGGGTTAGTATAACAATAAACCCATTATTATCTGAGATAATAAGTAAAAAATCAAATGTGTCTAAATATGTTGAATGGTTAATATATCAAGACCTAAAAAAAAAAGTAGGGTTAGTATAACAATAAACCCATTATTATCTGAGATAATAAGTAAAAAATCAAATGTGTCTAAATATGTTGAATGGTTAATATATCAAGACCTAAAAAAAAATAATGAAATAAATGAAATGTCTTTATGAGGGAAAAAATAACGATTGATGAATTTATTAAAAAATCTAAAGAAATTCATGGAGAAAGATACAATTATTCATTGGTAAAATATGTTAATTGTAAAACCAAAGTTAAAATTATATGTACAGAACATGGGGAGTTTGAACAAAGTCCTGAAAAACATTTAATGGGTCAAAAATGTAAATTATGTTCAATAAAAAAAAGTGCAGAAAAAAGAAGTAAAAATATTGATACATTTCTTAATGACTGTAAAAAAATACATGGTAATAAATATGATTATTCTAAAGTTGAATATTTTAATAGTTATAAAAAAATTAAAATTATATGTCCAGAACACGGTGAATTTGAACAAACACCTACTCATCACGCAAATTCAGGATATGGATGTCAAAAATGTGGTTATATGAGGGATGCAATCCATAAACAAGAAAATCCGGTAGGTTGGAATTATAATTTATGGGAATCTGCATCAAAAAAATCAAAAAATTTTAATGGCTTTAAATTATATATAATTGAATGTTGGAATGATAATGAAAGATTTTATAAAATTGGTAAAACATTTCAAACTATAGAAAAAAGATTTAAAAATAAAATAACAATGCCATATAATTATAAAATTATTAAAATTATTAATGGGACTTGTTTTGAAATTTGTAAATTAGAAAATGATTTTAAAAATGATAATAAAGAAAACAAATATCTACCAAATTTTAATTTTTGCGGAAGATACGAATGTTTTAGTAAGTTAACAATAAAAATCATCTGAAGGACCTGTTGTTCCTGAAAGAATTGTTTTGGCAGTAGATAAAACACTGCCAAAACATATTCATTTTTACTTCAGATCTAAATTTTCTCAAGGGCAAAAAAAATCCCCACAAATTAATGTGAGGACTTTTCTCCTAAATCAAAATATACGAACCTACTTTATTATCTTTTGGGGAATAGTTTGGATAATGAAATTTCTTGTTTTATTTTCTCTTCAATATCCTTTTTAGTTAATCGTTCAACATAAGGATATTCCCAAGCATCCCATACAGGAATATGTACTAACTGAACTGGATTCAAACTCATAACCATATATTCAGCATAACCATCTGCAAATGGGAAATTTATTGATGTTCCGGTATGTTCTTCATTATAACCATTATCCTTTAAATACTTTTTTAAATCTTCTCTAAAGGTTTCACAATCCTTCTCATATTGTTTAACATTCTTCCAATCAAGAACAGGAACTTTTATTTCTGTTGGTGGACTATATATCTTTCCCATTTCTTAATCAATTAAATTATTACATAATATGAAATCAACCAAATCTTTTTGTTGTATCTGTCTTAAATCATCAATAGGGTGATAAAAAGAATTACCATCATCATCAGTTACATCAAACCCCTCAACTTACTTTTTTGTTCTGGGGTCATACGGGATAATAAATCGAATAACAACTTTTGAGTTTCAGCGTGTAACGCAATTTCTTTTTCTTTGATTGTAATTTGTCTGTCAATTAACTGACCTTTTGTTTCTTCCATTGTATTTGTTTTAGGTTACAAAGATAATACTTTTGTATTAAACCAACAAAATTAATTTGTGTAAGATACAACAATTTCTAAACGATAATCTTTACCATTGTGATACACTTTTTCATTTAGGAAATATTCCTGACTTTCATCAGATAAAACAACTGGATGGATCTGTTCATTGATAAGTTTAATAAACTCCAATTCTGCGGTTTCAGCCTCATATACTGGATAAGATAATATTTGTGATACCTTATCGTTAATTGTTTCTACAATGTTATAAATTCTCATTTTATTTAATTTAGATTACAAAGGTAGGAACTATTACACTCCCCACCAAATAAATTTTATAATTCATCACAATCTGGACATTCTCCATCAAGTAACGTTCTACCACAAACCTCGCATTCTTCATCATTATTACCATAGAAAAATCCTTGATATGGACAACAATCTGGATAAGGTAAACTATTGAAGTATGTTTTCCATTGGTCGTTATCACCACGAGGAACGTGTGTATTCAAATTCTCAACCAACTTTGGCATCTTAAATAAACCGTTATAGTCACCACTTGGATTATCTTTGAATGATAATGTAATACCTTCACTTCTGGTTTTCTCACCATTTAACTCGGCAAGTAACTCATAAAAGTCTTTACCACCAAACTCACCATAACCATCGTAATTATTTTCGGTGAATACTTGTCCATCCTCAGTAATCATGTGAACTGTAAATGGACGTAATCTACTGTGTTGATTGGCAATACTCCTACCTGTATCGGAGGTCATCCATGAAAAAAATCCCATAACTTTTAATTTATTTTGTTTAGGATACAAAAGTAATACATTTATATTACACCACCAAATTTATTTTTCAGTTTGATTATTATATATTTCTAAAGATACACGACCATCAAGATATAACTCAGCGGTACTTTCCCCACCATTATCTTCTGGTTCCAATGTTTCTTTAACTCCATCAATTTCATCCCAAGAAATTTCCTCTAAATCCCCTGACTTATATTTTTCAATAGCAAGTTTTTTAGCTTCCTCTACTGTTTCAGCTTCTACTGAAAATGGGGTCCTCATCCAAGTTGTAACTTTCTGGTCAAGAAAAAAATCAAATGTTTGCATATTATTTATATTTTAGGATACAAAGATAATTCATTTACATTTACCAAACAAATTTATTTTTAAAATTTATTTCCCGTGAATTCTAGAGTCGGAGCTGCTGGTCCCAGCTCAATTCAGGAACGATATGTTTTGGCAGTATTATATGTATGACAATAACTTACTGCCAAAACAATTTGAGTCATCTTCAGCAAAGTTTTAAGCAACTGCTTAATTTGAGGGCATAAAAAATCCCCACCTTTCGGTGAGGACTTTCCTTTCTCAATTAACCACATTAAGAAATCAATTCAACAAGGTCATTAAAAATTTTCTGTTCTCGCCTGCCATAGGACCCAATCATCTTACTTTCGGTACTATCATTTTTAGATAGGGAGTGAGTAGTAAACTTAGTGACACCACTAAATAAACCCCACAAGTTACCACCCTTATCCTTAATTTCCCCGTTCAAATCAACGTAATACTTAGTCATTTTATTACGTTTATTACCGGAAATACTATCTTCATCATTCAAATCAACACTCTTATCAATGTCGAATAAAGTTCTTAGAACCCTTTCCCCATAAGCCACACGATGTGAAACCTTACTTGGGTCATACGGAGCCTCAGCCAAACGTTTAATGTTATCAAACATTTTTTCTTCTTCGACCAACGACTGTTCCAAAGTCTTCACAAGGTCATCAATACGGAAAGTCATATTTGAAGTATGACGAACCTTTGTTTTGATACTTCTGAACGCAGAATAGAAAGTATTCATACAACTGATAGTCACATTACTTGGTCCGAATGCCAATGATGTAGAACCATCAAATGAATTGATACCTGTTAAGTAACCCTCAATAGTATCATCACCCAATTTTAAGTCATTAGACTTTAATTGAACATATACTTTTGAACCACTACCAAACATACCACCCTTTTTAAGTTCCAATCCAGTTTGTTTTGAAACCCTTTCTAGAAGTTCAAACATTTCTTGATTTTGATAAGGTTGGTAATCCTTACCCATAACCCCTAACGATGTGTTAGTGTCTTCTCTTACAATACTGATTTTATCCGGTATAATGATACCAGATTCAGTTTGTATTTTTTCACTTCTTACTGTCCAATTCAGACCAGTTTCATCTAACATTTTTTGAATGTCCATAATTAAATAATTTAGGATACAAAGATAAGGAAAATTTATTCCCCACCAAATAATGAGAAAAAAATATTTGTTAAATAATTGTTAACAAAATTTACCCGTGAATTCCAGAGTCGGAGTTGCATGACCAGCTCATTTCAGGAACGATATGTTTTGGCAGTAAGTTATTGTCATACGTTTAATACTGCCAAAACAATTCAGTCGATCTTAAGTACAAGACTCTAGATCATTGACATCCGAGCAAAAAAAATCCCCACATTTCTGTGAGGACTTAATCTAAAACTATACCTATGAAACCAATTCTAATTCTAATTGTTTAGGTTGTTTGTAATACTCAACAATACCTTCCGCCTCCTTCATACACTCACTCTCCCCGAAGAAACCCCAACAACTATCTAATTCTTCTGTGTGTTCGTGTCCTAAGTCACATTTAGTTATCTTCGATATTTCGTACCCGTAAATGTCACCTGTTAGGTATTGGTCATAAATCTTTACTTCCCCAATAAGATATTCTGTAATACGTTCTTTTAATTTCTTATTGATACGTTTAACACTATATTCCTTTCTTACTTTCTCTTTTGAAATGAATATCCAACCTACTTGTCCACTATCGTAAGGACAACCAAACGGAGTGGTTTTAATCGTGATGCCCGAATGTTCATACATAAAAACTGGTAAGATAACACAAACATCTTCATTCTTACTGATTACTTTTAATTGTTCATCCCAACCACTATAATCATTTGAATTATAGTCGTGTTTGTCACCCAATGAATATCTATTGTGAAAACATATCATTGTACCAAGATTATCAAAATCTTCCCTAGGGTTAGACGGACTTAAATCTTGTTTAATCTCAATTAGGTAATTACCAATTCTTTTTTCCATATAATTTAATTTAGGATACAAAGATAAGTGTTTATGTAATACGTTTTATAAAAAGTTATCCACATTTTAAAAGTCACCATAATTGTTATCTGAATTATCTACCCATAAACCAAAAAGTAATTTTAAACCGACAAAAACAAATATTATTTCCATATATTTTAATTTAGATTACAAAGATAATACATTTTGCACAATTCACCAAATTTTTTCCTGAACCATCTCCGTCCAATCTCAATATGTTTTGGCAGTAATAAATCCACTGCCAAAACAATTTCGATCTTAAGCAAGCTCCGACTCTGGATCTTAAGCACAAAAAAAATCCCCACCTTTCGGTGAGGACTTTAATCGTGGGGGTGTATTAATTTTCTTCATCAATGATGACGGTATCATCTTCATTATTAGGGATAATATAATCCTGTGTCATTACATCCCTAACTGACACACTATCGTCAATTCTACCGTCATCCCTTAACCAAATCTGAACATAAAATGGTTCTTTGTACCAATCATTCTGTTGGGCAAGTTTCTTCCAAGAATTTCTGTGAAGTTCAATATCACTTCTTTTAACTATTATGTCCATCGTTTATTTTTTTATTTTGTTGTCTTACTGACTTTTTGAAAATACGTTTAATTCGAGGTTTAACTTTATCACCCCAAAAAAACGAACCACGACCTTTACCACTTAAATTCATATAAGGTTTCATATACTTTTATTTTACTTTTTTCCAACCTTTAATACTTCTCATACTTGACCAAATTGTTTCAAGAAAACCTGTTTTAGGGTTCTTTCTATAAAATCTATTCATAAGATTAAAATATTAATGTTAATGATAATAATTCAACTAAAACAACTAAGGAGATTAAACCCCATACTAAACTGTTTACATTTTTCATTCTGACTAGTTTTATTCGTTAATAATGATACAAAAGTAAATGTTTTATATGAGATAAACAAATAAAAGTTATCCACATTTATTCTAACCCCAGCGCACGGTGCGTACTGTAAGAATTGTTTTGGCAGTGGTTTTATTACTGCCAAAACAATTTCGATCTTAAGCAAGCTCCGACTCTGGATCATTAGGGACAAAAAAAATCCCCATCTTTCGATGAGGACTTTAATCGTGGGCGTGTAATACTTTAATCGTCACCAATTCTTGCAATGATTGACATTACAAATAAAGAACCTATGAGTGATACTTTTAGAACCAATCCAAAACATATAATCCAAAGGACAATAACCATAACCGCGTGTAATGACGGGTCAATAATACCTTGACAAACATAATGTATCAAATTGTTTGCTCCCGAAAAAGAATAGTAGATTGCTAAAATTCCTACTATTAATGCAATGATATATTTCATAATTTTTGTTTTATTTTTTCCCTTTCGGTTGATTACAAAGGTAATACATTAAATTTATATTACCAAATTTAATTTTCTGATAGTTGAATTTTCGAGTCCATCAACATTCCAACAAGTTCGAGTTCGGATGTTAAATTTTCAAAATTAGGTCGTATAACATAATTCATTTCATAATCCAAACATTTCAGTTTCATATAAAATAATGTTTCGTCAATCTGACCAAACATCATTTTAGTTTCAAGTGTTGTTCGTTCACCTTTTATCTCCATTATTCTATCGTGCATCTTTTCACATTCATAATTGATACGTTGTAATTTTACCAAGTTCGGTGTTGGTACTTCCATTTTATTCTCCATTTAAAAGTTCTTTAATATCGTGAAGACAATTTTCAATTTCCTGTTCGGTACTTCCACCCTCTTCAATCTCATCCAAACATAGTTGATATAAACCAACTATATCTTTTTTGTGTTGGGGGTACTTCTCAATAGTTTCTTTTGCGTACTTCCTTAAATCTTGTAGTGTCATATACTTTCGTTTTAGGATACAAATATACAACCTTATGTAATACCATACAACTATTTTATCATATAGTTATCCACATTTTTTCCACATACCTTCAGATGACGAAGGACCTGTTCTGACGGGGAATAATTGTTTTGGCAGTAGATGTGGGTTATTGTAATACCACTGCCAAAACTTATTGAGTCATCTTCAGGGAAGGAAATTCTTGGACATAAAAAATCCCCAACTTTCGTTGAGGACTTTTAATCGTGGGGGTGTTATCACTTTACACTATTTCGTATTTTTCACCATTTAAAGTGATTTTTTTAATGTTCTCAATCTTTGGTGTAATAACCATCACTTTTTTCTCCTGTTCTTGTTTCTGACTTTCGTAAACCTTAGTCATATAACTTTCAAACAAAGTTTTCTCAATGATGTTACCCTCGAAAATAAACTCATTTTTTGGAGGTATTTCGTCAAAACGTTCTACCATTAGGTAGTGGGTTTGTTCAGTCTTAGTGTCCACCAAAACACACTTACTAACGTGTTTTTTACCCCTTAATTCCCCACTCTCAAAATCACCTTCCAACCCTTCTTTTTTCTCATTAGATTGAACTCTTTTTTCGTAATCGTTACCTATTAGGTAATTACAACTACTTCTTTTAATAACCTTATCAAAGAAAGGGTTATTTGTTTTGTTCATTCTTACTTTAGTTTCCATTGTGATATTTACAAAGGTACTTTTTTCAACTCCCATTAAAAGGGTTTCTAACTGTGTTTGTGTAATCTGTGTCATATACTTATGTTTTAGGATACAAAGATACAATTTTATTTTGATATTATTGGTATAAAGTTATCCACATTTTTTCCACACTGGTTCTGGGGTCACAGGACTGGAACCTGAGTTTGAATAAGTTTTGGCAGTATTAAATTATGTTCCACATGAAACGTTTTTAAATCTTACTGCCAAAACAATTCATGATCCAGAATTCCAGATCACGTCAGTCCACTCAAGTTTTCTTGGACAAAAAAAATCCCCATCTTTCGATGAGGACTTTCCTATTTATCAACTATTACCAAAAGTTTAAAATCTTAGGTTTAACTTATCATCACCACGACTTTTGAAGTTGTAAATATCTTCAATCATTTGACGATATGTACTTTTATCTCCACAAAGTTTCATCTTACTTGGGTTTAGTAACATTTTGTGATAAAAACGTGAAAAATCAAATTCGGGTTTCTTTTCCACAATGGTCATTAATGTACGGACAAAAACGGAACGATTATAACCCTTTTCAAAATAAGGTTTCAATGATAGGATATTATTACCCCATTCTTTACCCTTTTCGTAAGATAATACTTGGAATTTACCTTCGGCGAAGTCCATCTTGTTTATGTATCGTGTACCACTATTCAATAGTAACATAATACACTCACTCAAACTGAACATCGGAAATTCTTTACGGAATTGTTCCAACTGTGTGTAATTGTCATTACCTTGATTTGACAATCCATTAATGTAATCCCCTTTACCCCAATCTTTACTATGTTGGTTATACTTACGGGCGGAGTTGAATATCCCTTTTGGTGTATTCGGTATTGAATGGTCAATAATGTAATGAATACCACAACCAACCAATCTTGACGATTCTAATCTATGTTGTCCATCAACAACAAAGTATTTTGAAGTAACAATAATTGGGGATACCAATAACCCATCCTCTTTCATTGAGGTTGATATTCTTTTGATACGATTTTTTGATAAGGGTGTATCGAACCTTCTGTTTACATCTGAAAATTTGAACATATCCAAATTTTTCGTGAAAAGTACCTGTGGTGTTTTAACCATTTTTAATGTTGTTCAGATTTTCTCCTGTCCCCGATTTTTGGTAATAAACAAATAAATAATATCAATGTCTTTCTTTCATTGACGATACAAAAGTACAACCTACATACTTACCGGACAAATTTATTTCATTAAAGTTATCCACACGTTATCCACACTGGTTCTGGAGTCGAGGAACCTGGTTCCATGGTAGAATATGTTTTGGCAGTATTAAATTATGTTCCACGTGAAACGTTTTTAAATCTTACTGCCAAAACATATTTCGGGGTCTTCAGTGCACTGAGGGGACTCAAGTTTTATTGGACAAAAAAAATCCCGATGTAGAAACATCAGGATTAAACGATTGCTTGTATATGAAAAATTTTAATCTATTCCAATTTTACTCATATCAATTAAGAAAAACTCGTGATTGTTTGTTTCACGTTGTGACACTTTAATACGTTCTATGGTATTTGATACCAACACTTTAAAACGTCTTTCTTCTTCTTTAAAAAGGATTGTTAAAGTCGCGGAGGTAGTTAATACTCCATCCCATTTTCTTTTCAACAATTCAAACATTCGTTCAGATACTTTTATATGTGTATCATTTTCAGATGACACTAACACACTTGTAATCTTTAAAATGTCGGGTTGAAACTCCCTTGAAAAATGTTCCAACTTCTTTTCCTCAATAGGTTTCTTACCCATTGAATTGATAATTTCTTCTACTGACTTTTCTTCTTTTGTTTTAATAAATTTCATATACTTTAATTTTAGGATACAAAGATAAGGGGTTTATAATTACCAAACAAATTTATTTTTGAATCTTATCTCAAAGTGAAAACATAAAATGATAATATTCAAAGTTCTATTAGGATGTTCATACAATAAACCAAACATCACACCAAACCAAAAAATCATAATACTAAAATACTTACTTTTAAAAATTTTTTTTGTGTTCATATACTCGTTTTTTAATTGTTAGAAAATATCTTGATTACTCAAAATCAAACAAAGGTTTAAGTACTTCAAAATCTTCTTTTGATACGTTATTAAATTCCATTTGGTCAGGTGTTAATGATACAATAACCATATTGCCCCATATCATTGTACCACAAAATACAACATAATTATTGTATTTGTACATATTTTGGTCAACGTCATGAAAAATGGTAAATAGTTTACCACTTGGAGATTGAACCCTAAGACCTGTTATATTTTCAACATTTTTACCTACCAATTCAAAAATGTCACCATGTACACCAGAAAAATGTCTGTGTTCGATTTGTTTTGTTTTTGTGTTAACATGAATAATCTTTTTCATATAATTTAATTTTAGGTTACAAAAATAATAGTTTTATACTTACCAAACAAATATAATTTGTTAAAATTATATTAATGTGGTCCACAATTATAAATTCTACCACTATAATAATCAGTTATTTTATAGTTCGCAGGACAATAACTCCCACCTCTATAACCCACACAACTTGTTAATAACATCCCAACCAAAACAACTAATAAAATCTTTTTCATTTACTTTAATTTTAGGATACAAAGATAAGTGTTTTATACTTATCAAACAAACTTATTTTGTTAAAAATATGTTACCATCTGTGTTATATAAACAAATATTTTTTTCAGTACCAAACTTACAATTAATAATCAAACTACAACCATAAAGTGTTACATATAACACATCACACACCATATTGAATACATTATGTTCTGTGAACACGTCAACTAAACAAAATAAAATAAGTGTTAATACCCAAACAAACAAAATAAATTTCATATACTTTAATTTTAGAACACAAAGATACAACCTTATGTAATACCAGACAAATGAAGTTATCCACATATTATTCACATCTCTTCTGGGGTCGAGGAACCTGGTACCACAGTAGAATAAGTTTTGGCAGTAGATTATGTAATACGATGTTTCACGTGGAACATATATGTAATACGTTTTACTGCCAAAACAATTTACAACCCAGATCATTCACCTCAGTCGACTCAAGTTTTCTTGGACAAAAAAAACCCCAACATAGAAATGTCGGGGGAAACGATTGCTTGTATATGAAAAAACTTAATTAGTGTTTGAAGATGAACGTTCTTCTATCTTTATCATTGTCTGTGTGTACTCGTGTTTGTATTGACTATCCATGTGTTGAGAACCACTATATCTATTCTGAATATGTGTTACCACAACACTATGACCACCAACGGGTGTCCAACCCTCTTTTTCTAATTCATTGACTTTCTTTGTTAATCCTTCGGGATAATTTGAACTCACAATTTGATAACTCATTTTTTAATTTTAATAGTGTGAAAAAATAACTGATAACATAACAAATAAAAATGTTATGGTAAATAAAATGAAGACTCCTGCTAAAACCTCTAATGGTTTCTCATTAATTGCTAATTGCAAACTTTTTTTCATATACTTTAATTTAGAATACAAAGATAAGGGTGCAAAAATTCATAGACAAATTTATTTTGTTAAAAATTTGTTAAAGGAAATTTTCATCTGAAGGACCTGTTCTGACGGGGAATAATTGTTTTGGCAGTGGTATTACATTATGTTCCACGTGGAACATTGATAAATGAATCTACTGCCAAAACATTTTTGGGGGAGGGAAATTCTTGGACATAAAAAAACCCCTACTTTCATAGGGGTCTTTCTTTTTGGGTGTTTTAACATAAATGTACAACTTTATTTTGATATTATTTCTCTCTAATTATTTCTTTCAAATAACGTAAAATAAGACGTTTTAAGACACATTATTACATTTCCAATACAAACACCTATGGACATAAAAAAAACCCCTACTTTCGTAGGGGTCTTTTATTCATTTTAACCTATTAAGGTCTAAAAGTAATATCTCTCTTTATTTTCTTACCTTTATAGGTATCTACCCACTTACAATTCTTTTCAACAACTCCTGTGTAGGTATTGTCATTAAAAGAAAGAAAATAATTAAACTTTTCAGTTCCATTTACTTTTATATAGGTATCTAAAAGATAGTTACCTTTAGTTACTTCTACACTATAATAACCATCATTAAATTGAGGTTTCACTCCCTCATTATCTAATGAGGTCATAATTCCATTGAAATCACTTTCACTACCCTTACTGAAAGTAAACACACCATTAACTACAACAAAAGAAAAATCATACTTATTCATATACAACGTTTTAACGTAATCGGAATTGATTACGACACAAAAGTACAACTTTATTTTGATATTAATGTAATAAAGTTATCCACATTTTATTAACACGTTATCCACAGTGTACCGGAGTCGAGGAACCTGGTACCACAGTAGAATAAGTTTTGGCAGTAGATTCATTTATCAATGTTCCACGTGGAACACCTCCCCCACTGCCAAAACTTATTACCTACTGGTCCCCTGGTCCCACTGCTACGGGGGTTTCCCCACCTCCCTCCCTTAAAATCCCCCCTCCCCCCTACCGTATCCCCCCTTATATAAGGGGTATTTTGATGTCTGTACACCCCCATC
>Ga0208872_1000997_pt1 | contig 18486 bp, 12 predicted proteins | sample CryBogCBH12Aug08_FD_185508 | JGI IMG/M metagenome (GOLD analysis project Ga0208872, IMG submission 185508) | Freshwater microbial communities from Crystal Bog, Wisconsin, USA - CBH12Aug08 (SPAdes) | ecosystem: Environmental > Aquatic > Freshwater > Lake | place: Crystal Bog, Wisconsin, USA...
TTTTCAAAAAATCCGCCAATAAACATCCGACCCTTACGATTTCAGATGTCGCGAGCATGCCGGCGACCTGCCGCAGAGGCACATGCGCAGTTACCAGCGCGACCGTCAACGGTCCGCCGGTCAGCAGCATCGCGAAATTGGAAATCTGCGCCCTAGCCGCGAAGAACTCCGTCTGGCCGGGAAAATCAAACCCCGCCTCATGCAGATGCTTTTTGCTGACTGGTCCCGTGACCACGGCGTCTATCTCCCCTGCCAGGGCTCTTCGAGCAGCCTCCTCAAGGGATGCGATGGCATGTTGGGAACTTGAAACGGAGGGATGACCCGGATCGACGGGAGAGGCATCACCAATAACCTCAAGACGCGCTCCCGCGATGGGCTGCTTCAAGGCAGCGGCAAGAAGTTCCGGCCCCACACCGGACGGGTCCCCAGCAACGAGCCCGATCACCGGTTTCTTCATCGCAGCTGTTCCTTAAAGGATCTTGATATAGGCCTTCGCCCGCAATTCTTTCAGCCAGCGCTCCTGCCCCTTAAGCTTCTCCTCCTGGACGAGGGCTTGAACGATTTCAGGCTGAACCTCGGAGAGTGGCTTCGTGACGGCTGGCTTCGTGGCCTCGACCATCAGGATGTAGTAGGCGTTATCAAGAGTAATGATGGGACTGATCTCCGAGGTCTTCAGTGAGAAGGCAACCTTGGCAAGCTCCTCATTGAGCGTCTTGCGCTCGACCCATCCCCAGTCCCCTCCCGATTCGTTGGTCGAATCCTCCGAATACATCTGGGCAAGACGATCAAACTCGGCCCCTCCGGCGAGTTTTTCCCTGATCTCCGCAGCCATCTGTTTCTTGCTGATGGATGCGGTGGCGGACGCGTCACCACTTCCCGAGGAGGAATCCCCCTCCTTCAGCACGATCATGCGGAGCTTGATCTGGGCGGGGGTGGAATAGGAAGCGCTGTGCTTCTCGTAATATTCCCGGATCTTCACCGGGGATACGATGATGTTCTCGCTTGTCTTGGACTGGCGCATCGCCTGGACCGTGATCTTATCTTTCTCGTTATCGCGGAAACGCGCCATGGTGTACCCCTGCGCCTGGAGCGTTTTGACAAACGCCGTACGGTCCCCTCCGAACTCCTGACGAATAATGCGCTGAATACTGTCGTCAACGATGTAGGAGGGAATATTAAACTCCTTTTTCTTGAACTCCTGAAGGATCAGATCCCGGTCAATAAGATCTTGAATCGCATGATCACGCATCTCCTTGATCTTTTTCTGGAGTTCCTCTCCCTGATAAATCTCCGAGGCCGATCTCTGCTGGGCAGCCACCAGTTCCCGCACTTGGGAAAAAGTGACGACATCCCCGTTCACAATGGCGGCGATACCATTGATCACCTCCTCGGCAGCAGGAAGTGTCGCCACTCCGCCGAGAGCAATCAGCGAGGCTACAGAGAGAAATAATGATGAAAATCTTATGGAGATCATGATAGAGGGACGACAAAGGAACACAGGAACGAAACCGTTTCTATACCTTCAACGCCTCCAGAAAGCGCAAAATCTCGGAAAGCTTGGAAGCGGGCTTGGAGGCCGTCAAGCGTGGAAACCGATGACCCATAAGAAGGAAGTCACCACGACGGGTCAGCATGAGGCGCTCCCCCCGTGTCTCCACTTTGGTAATCCCTTTTGCGGAGGCCGCGCGGCGGATCCGTTCGGTGACGAAAAGATGACTGATCTCCTGCGGCAACGGGCCAAAACGATCACGCCAAGCCTTTGCGATCAAGTCGAGTGCCGCAACGTCCGGAGCCGAGGCGAGGGATCGGTGCGCCTCGATCCGGAGTTTAGCCTCGGGAAGGTACGCTGAGGGAATAAAAGCCCCGCAGCGGCTGATTTTTGGACCGCTCTCCGGGTTGGAGGTTGACCGTGCAAGTTCCTCGGGGGTCATCGCCACAAAATCGAGCCTCAGGACCGACTGATTGCCGGGATCAAGTTCGCCGGATCCGGCAGACTCCCCCTTCATCCGTGCAACAGCCTGTCGAAGCATTCGGCAATAGAGATCGAAACCAACAGCCGCGATCTGACCACTCTGGGCGGTTCCGAGCAGATTGCCCGCTCCCCGGATCTCCAGATCGCGCATGGCAATCCGGAACCCGGCGCCGAGCTGGGAGTATTGACGAATCGCCTGCACACGGCGCCGTGCTTCACCAACCATCATCATGTCGCGCGGAAGCATCAGGTAGGCGTAGGCCTTCTGCCGACCGCGTCCGACCCTCCCGCGGAGCTGGTAGAGATCGGCGAGTCCGAAACGGTCGGCTCGGTCGATGATGATTGTATTGGCATTCGGGATATCGAGACCGCTTTCAATGATCGTCGTGGAGACCAGGACATCAGCCTCACCTTCCACGAAGCGCTTCATCACCCCTTCAAGCTCCCCCTCCTCCATCTGTCCGTGACCAACAAGCACGCGGGCTCCGGGACATAGTTCATTGATCCGCGAAGCAACCTTCTCGATTGTCCCGATCCGGTTATGCAGCAGGTAGACCTGTCCTCCCCGGGCCCGTTCCCGCTGGATCGCATCCCGTATCACGCGCTCATCGTAGGCACAGATCACCGTCTCCACCGGCTGACGGTCGGGCGGTGGCGTCTCGATCACCGACATGTCTCGCGCCCCCATCAGGGAAAGGTAAAGAGTTCTGGGAATGGGTGTCGCTGACAGGGTGAGCACATCGATAAGGCGGAAGCGCTCCTTCAATGCCTCCTTGTGCTTCACCCCGAAGCGCTGCTCCTCGTCGACAATCACCATGCCGATGTCCTTGAAGATGACATCGGGGGAAAGAAGACGATGCGTTCCCACGACCAGATCCACCGAGCCGTCCGCAAGCCCCTTCACCACCTCCCGCTGCTCGGCCGCCGTGCGGTAACGACTCAAGAGCTCGATCTTCACGGGATATTCGCTCATCCGCTCACGGAGAGTCCGAACATGTTGCTGCGCCAGAACCGTGGTCGGAGCGAGGAAGACAACCTGCTTGCCTCCCATCAATGCCTTGAAGGCTGCGCGCAGGGCAACCTCGGTCTTTCCAAAACCGACATCCCCGCAAAGAAGACGATCCATCGGCCGACGGGACTCCATGTCCTGCTTGATCTCGGAAATGGCACGAAGTTGGTCGGCCGTTTCCCGGTAAGGAAAGCTCATCTCCAGTTCGCGTTGCCATGGCGTGTCCGGCCCGAAGGCGTGCCCCTGTCCGGTTTCCCTCTCTGCCTGGAGTTTTAGAAGTCGCCCAGCATAGAGAAAAACCGATTTTTCCGCGGCCTTCCTCGCCTTGGACCACTTGTCGTCACCGAGCGATGAGAGGTCCGGTGTATGCTTTCCAACACCTACGTAGCGCGATACCTGCCAGGCCTGGTCAATCGGAACAAACAGGCGCGAATCATTTGCAAACTCGAGCGCCAGCACCTCTCCCTCCGTTCCATCGGCGGCAGGGAGGCTTTGTAATCCCAGATAACGCCCTATGCCATGCTCCGTGTGAACAACGAGTTGCCCTTCCTCAAATTCCGTAAAATCGATCGCAGACCTAGATGCGCGCTGTTTCTCCCGGCGAAGGTGAAGGCGTCGGAGTCTCTGACTGGCCGATCTCCCGAAGAGTTCGGCATCAGAAAGAACCGCCAACTTACCCGCGGGAAAACAGAAGCCACGCGAGATGGCGCCGAGGCGCATTTCCGGAAGATTCTCCCCAGTCGAGAATTCTGGCAGTGCCGAGGCGAGTTCACGGAAACGCTCCGCCTCTCCCTCCGTTGCGCTGAGAAGCAGAATGCGCCAACCCTCTTTCCTCCACGAATCAAGCTGCCGGAAAAATTCCTGCCTGCGGGCCTCATCGATCACGAAATCACCGGCACCGAAGGAGGCAAAGGGAATGGGATCAAAAGCCGTCACCTCGTGTTTCCCCCCCGATTCAAGAGCTTCCGAGGCAGGTGCGGAGGAAATGCACAATCTTAGGACTGGAGGAGTGAAGGGCGCCTCGTTATTTCCCTCTTTATTCTTTAAGACCTCGACCGAAGCCTCCTCCCCTCCGATCTCCACGACCAGATCCTGCGGTTTCAAATAATCAGCCAACCTCACACTGGGGCGATCAGTATCCCCCATCTGGATCACGCATTCAACCACCTCACCCACCGAGGTCTGCGTATCGAGATCAAACTCCCGGATCGAGACGATTCCGTCCTCATCGAACTCAAGACGGCATGGCATCGACTGCTGCCATGAAAAAAGATCCAGAATACCGCCTCTCAGGGCAAATTCACCCCGTCGTGTGACTTGGGCCACTCTTTCATAGCCGGAATCCTCCAGGGAGACGATCACCCTCCCGGGCGATCCTTTCCATCCCTTGGGAAGCGAAAGGAGATTGCCGGTGAGATCAGCTACCGAAGGGACAAGCTCTTCCCATTGTGCAGTCGTGATGACCGGAGCCAAGTCCTCGCCACCTGCAATCCTTCCCAGAAGGGCGATCCTCTCCGAGGCCGTTTCCGGGTCGGGTAGACCAAGGCCCGCGGCCGGAACCTCCAGGTCAGGGAAGAGGCTTGCCTGATGGATCCAGACAGCAAGCTCCGAGGCGAACTCTTCCTGGGAACGAACATCACGACAGACAAACCAGATGCGTGATCCTGCGGGCATCCGGCGCGCCGTGACAGCCGCAAGAAAAGGCCACGCTTGCTCAGAGGCATCACGGAGTTCGATGACTCCGCCCGAGCCTTCACCTGCACTCACCCCTGAAAGGAGTGAGCGTAAGCGCGGGTGGCTGCCAACCGCATCCAGCAGATCGTTATGAGCGCCGGAGTAGGCCATGATGTTCCAGATAGGAGTGCGAGAGCTCCAGCGAGAGAGAGGGGTCTTGAAGAATGACTCCATCCAGCGAGGAAACCGGCATGACACCGAGACGAGAATTTGTGACAGCCATCGCGACAGCCTTTTTAAGATGGCCACGACGCAAGTCCCGTTCCATCACCAGAGTGTTTTTCTTCACCCAACCAAGCACTGCTCCGGAACGGGCACCTCGGGCAATGGGAGGCGTGCAGAGGACGATTCCATTTCTTGAACGTAGCCAAACAATCAGGTTGCCCATGGCACAGGAGATGGCATGCCCCTTGGCATCGAGTATGATCCCCTCATCCGCTGAATCGGCCCGAGCTGAAGTAAGCGCCGTAAGATGCTCGGTATAATTGCCGGATTTCTCACCCCAGTGAGCGCCGAGGAAGGGTCTTTTCAAAACAGTGAGCCGAAATCCTTTTGCGACTTCAGCTTCAGTCGGAAAATGTGCCGGTTCCCAGGTGATGTAGCATCCTGCATGACGAATCGGGGCTCCTGGGGCCCCCTCCCCGGCAGTCAGATAAATCCGCAACATACCATCGGAACCAGGGATGCTTCCAATAAAGCGATTCAAAGCGGCAGCAAGGGTCCTGGACCAGGGAAAGCCATGACGCTTTGCGGCGGCAGCCATGAGATCAAGATGCTCGGGAACAAGGAGCGGCTGGCTGTGTCGGATCGCAATGCTCTCAAAGAGATGCTGACCGTAGCGGAATCCACGGTCGCTTAGTGGCATGCCCTCCGCGTGCGGGACAATCGAACGTCCATCCCAACGCCACACCAGGAATGCGGAAACAGATGCTTTCCTGCTCACAAGAGAACGATCACTCTTCCGAAGCGGAAGAGCCGCGGATCCCGAGGCGCTCCAGTCGCTTGCGAAGAGTGGCACGGGTGATTCCCAGAAGCTTGGAGGATCTGAGCTGGTTGTTGCGGGTCATCTCCATCGCCCGACGGGTGAAGTCCTCCTCAACCCAAGGGAGCAGTTCACGATCACCGCTTTCCCTCATCAGCGCCTCAAAAAGGGACTTGGCCGCTTCCTCAACCGTCAGCGCACTCATTACGCTTCCCTGATCCGCGGATGAATCGGCGGTTTCGGAAACCCCCGCCACCTGCCCCAGCGGAAGATCCTTCGGGAGAAGGACGTCGCTTGTCGCCAGAACACAGGCCCGCTGCAGGGTATTCTGCAACTCACGGACATTACCGGGCCAGGGATATGCCTGCATGACCTTGATGGCCTCGCCGGAAAGTTGCAGAAGCGGACGATGCTGCTGCTGGGCGATGCGAGAGAGGAAATACTCAGCCAGCAGGGGGATATCCTCCGAACGGGCACGGAGCGGAGGCAGATGGATGCCCACCACATTGAGACGGTAATACAGATCCTCGCGGAATTCCTTCTTGGAAATTGCCTCCTCCAGGTTCCTGTTCGTCGCGGCAACGATGCGGACATTCGACCTGATGGTCGCATTGCCTCCGACGCGCGAAAACTCTCCCTCCTGAAGAACGCGGAGAAGTTTGCTCTGAACGGCCAGAGGCATCTCGCCGATCTCGTCGAGGAAGAGTGTCCCGCCGTTGCCCTGCTCGAATCGGCCGATACGCTGGGTGGCTGCACCGGTGAAGGATCCCTTCTCATGTCCGAAGAGTTCGCTTTCCAGGAGATTCTCCGGAATGGCGGCACAGTTGATCGCAATGAGGGGCTTCTTATGCCTCTCGCTGTAATTGTGAATGGCCCGCGCGACAAGCTCCTTGCCGCAACCACTCTCTCCGGTAACCAATACGGGGGCGTCGCTAAGGGCGACGCGTCCCACCATTTTAAAGACGGACTGCATCGCCTCGGACTGACCCACAATATCGTCACGGTACTGCTCGACGGTTAGTGCCGGTTTCGACGGGGAGGCTGCACGGAGTTCGGCGGCCGCCTTCAGCGCCGTATCGACAACGACCTTCATGGTGAAGGGAAGCGACTCCTTGCGAAGGAAATCGAAGGCGCCCAGCTTCATCGATTCGATCACGGCCTGCGTCGTGCCGTAGGCACTCATAATGATCACCATGGCATTCGGGGACTCGGCCCGGATCTTGGCAAGAAGGTCCAATCCTCCAGCTGGACGCAGATGCATCTCGGAAATCACCAGATCGGGTTTCTCGAGGCAGAAGATCTTGAAGGCATTGGAGGAATTCGTCTCCGTGATGACGCGGACTCCCGAGGCCTTGAGTTGCTGGCGGACCCAGTCGAGAAAATCCGTCTCACTGTCAACAACCAGTACGGTTTGGGTGATCGGTGCAGTACTCATAGGCTTCAGGATGCGTTCGCCAAGCCGGCCAGGTTTTCAACGGAAGCACCGTACCGCCGTTCCCGGGTGGCGTAATCGGCGATGGCGGCATGAAGATCCTCGGCGCCAAAATCGGGCCATAGTTTTCGGGTGACATGAATCTCCGTGTAACTGAGCTGCCAGAGCAGGAAATTGGAGATCCTCATTTCCCCCGAGGTCCTGATCAGGAGGTCGGGATCGGGCATCGTCCGGGTGTAAAGATGGTTGGAAATTGTTTCCGCCGAGATCCGGGACGGATCGAGCTTTCGCTCTTCCACCTCTGTGGCGATGGACCGTACCGCATCCACAATCTCGTCGCGGCCACCATAGTTCAGAGCCAGAGTCAGGGTGAGACGGGTGTTGTGGGCCGTCTCTTCGATGGCCCGCTCCAGACGCTTCCGAGCAGGCCCCGGCAAGTCGGCGATCCTGCCGATCGTAGCGAGACGCACACCGTTCCTGTTCATCATAGCAACCTTTTCGGAGAGGAAGCGCTCCAGGAGCAGCATCAGTCCGGCCACCTCATGGGCGGGACGCTTCCAGTTCTCCGTCGAAAAAGCGTAAAGGGTCAGGAACTCCACCCCCTCGTCAATACAGGCCTCGCAGATCCTTTCCACATTGAGGGCTCCCTGCTCATGCCCTTTGAGACGGGGCCATCCCCTTTCCTTGGCCCACCGACCGTTGCCATCCATGATGATGGCGGTGTGACGCGGCACCTTGGATGGGGAGGTGTTGCTCACAGGAATGAATCCAACTCGGGTCTCTCCCTTGTTAGAGTAGGATGGTCTGCGTACGACCGGGACCGACACTGACGATGGAAAGTTTCGCTCCGCTTAGCTTGGCGAGCGTCTCCGCGTAGCGACGGGCCTTCGGCGGAAGATCCTTGTACTTGCGGATGGAATCCGTCGGAGTGAGCCATCCTGGCATGCTCATGTAGACGGGACGGCAGCGCGCCAACTCCCCGGCATCCGTCGGAGGTGTGTTGAGCACAGGACCTTTGCCATCGATCCGGTAGCCGGTGCAGACAAGGATTTCGGGCAAGGCGTCGAGACCATCGAGATTGGTGATGGCGAGTTGATCGACTCCATTCACCATCGTTGCGTAGCGCGTGGCCACCGCGTCAAACCAACCGCAGCGCCGTGCACGCCCCGTGGTCGCGCCGAATTCACGGCCCATACCGTGAAGCATATCACCAATGGCATCCTCTTCCGTGGGAAGGGGTCCCTCACCAACGCGGGTGGTATAAGCCTTCACGACGCCGATTACAGTGTCGATGCGGTTCGGTGCGATGCCGGAGCCGGTGCAGGCTCCTCCGGAGGTGGTATTGGAACTGGTGACGAAGGGATAGGTGCCATGATCGATATCCAGAAAAGTCCCCTGGGCTCCCTCGAAAAGGATCTCTTTCTTAGCATCCATCGCTTGATGAAGGAAAGTGACTGTGTTGGTGACAAAAGGCTTCAGCACCTTGGCGGCGGCCGTGTACTCCGCAAGCACCTTGGTGCCATTGATTGGCTTGCCACCCAGGCTCTTGATCACGGCATTGTTTTCCTTGATGCGTTGAGCAAGCTTCGCCTTGAAAACCTCGGGCCTGACGAGGTCGGCCATACGGAGACCTGTACGGGCAGCCTTGTCTCCATAAGCGGGGCCAATTCCCCTCTTGGTGGTGCCGATTTTATTTTTCCCCTTAAGGGCTTCACGGCGCTCATCAAGGGATCTGTGATAAGGCATCACGAGGTGGGCACTGTCACTGATAAGAAGGTTCTTATCCACCTTGATTCCACGTTCCCGGAGCCCTTTGATCTCAGCTACCAGAGCGACAGGATCGATCACGACTCCATTACCGATCACGCAGATTTTTCCCTTGCGCAGGATTCCGGAAGGAATCAGGTGGAGGACATATTTTTTGTCCCCATCAACGATTGTGTGGCCGGCGTTATTACCTCCCTGGCTTCGCACAACAATATCCATATCGCCGGTTAGGACATCGATGATTTTTCCTTTGCCCTCATCTCCCCACTGGGAGCCTACAAGAATGGTGTTTGACATGGTATTTAAGCTAAAAAGCCGGACAAGAGTCCGGGCAAGTGGTCAAAAATCGCCACTCCGTTCCTTCTTTGCAAGGATAAACCCCCTTTTGCATTCCCTCGGGGTGCAACGATGAGATTGAAGCGACTCCCCAGCTAAGGATAAAAAGAACGCATGGCACACCACTGGCTCGTGAAATCAGAACCCTCCGCCTACGCATGGGAGGATCTCGTCAAGGATGGCAAGACTGCCTGGACGGGCGTTCGGAACTTCCAGGCCCGGAATAACCTGCGGGCCATGAAAAAAGGGGATTTCGTTCTCTTTTACCAGAGCGTGAAGGATCCCTCGGTGCGGGGTGTGACCAAAGTAGTCAAAGAAGCTTATCAAGATAACACCGCCACGGAGGGAGACTGGAGTTGTGTCGACCTGGAGAAGGTGAAACCTCTCTCCACACCCGTTACCCTGGCGAAAGTCAAAGCAGATCCTAATCTCTCGGCGATGGCATTAATCAAGCAGTCCCGTCTCAGCGTGATGCCCGTGACGCCAAAAGAGTACGATCGGATCCTTGAACTTGCGGAGATGAATTAGCTACTACTCGTCTAGAACGGCGAGATCGCTAGCGGTCACCCTTAGCACCTCCTCCACGGAGGTCAGTCCCATGGAAGCCTTGTGCCATCCATCCTTTCTCAGGGGAATCATTCCATCCTTGATTGCCTGTTCCGCAAGTTCGTTGCCAGTGGCGCGTTTCTGGAGAAGTTCCTGCAAGGCAGGGGTCACCAGACAGATCTCCATGATGGCCAGTCGCCCCGCGTAACCGCTTTGGCGGCAGTGCTGGCAGCCAACGGGCTGACGAAGTCCTCCTGCCAGTTCCATCGGAAAACCAATCCCCTCGAGTTCCTCACGGGAGATTTCGGAAGGCTTGGAGCATTTCGGGCAAAGCTTCCTGACAAGACGCTGGGCAAGGAACGCCCGGACGGAGGATCCCACCAGGAACGGCTCCACACCCATGTCAATCAGACGGGTGATGCCGCCGACAGCATCGTTCGTATGGAGGGTGCTGAACACGAGGTGACCGGTCTGTGCGGCACGGATCGCAATCTCGACCGTCTCGCGGTCACGCATCTCACCGATCATCACGACATTGGGATCACCGCGCAGAATACTGCGCAGGGCGCTGGCAAAAGTCAGATCGATCTCCGGCTTCACCGCGATCTGAATGACCCCGTCGATCTTGTGCTCCACAGGATCCTCGATCGTGATGATACGGCGTTCCTTGACATTGAGGGCGCTGAGGAATGTGTAGAGCGAGGTGCTCTTTCCACAACCGGTGGGACCGGTGACCAGGACGATACCGTTCGGCATGGAAATGAGCGACCGGATGATTTTTTCCACACCCGCCTCAAGGCCGAGGCGCTTGAAATCAAACTGCTCGGCGCCAAGAAGTCGCAGGCTGACATTCTCTCCGTGCACGCACGGGATCGTAGCCACACGCACATCGATGGGACGGCCCTTGTGCTCCAGGGCGATGCGCCCATCCTGAGGCAATCGCCGTTCGGCAATGTCGAGAGATGCCATGATCTTCAGACGCGAGGTCACCGAGTCCTGAAGCAGGCGGATCTTTGGCGGAACGGGCGCCTCATGCAGGACCCCGTCGATGCGGTACCGGATACGGAGATCGTGACCAAGCGGCTCGAAATGGATGTCGGTGGCCCCTTGTTGAAGACCCTCGCGCAGAATCTGGTTCACGAACTTCATGACCGAGGCCTCGGGGTCCTCACCATCCAGGACATTGACCTCCTCCTTCTCGACAAAGGCCTCCTCGTCGCGTCCCTCAAGCAGTTCCTCAAAGGTCTCGGCCCCGACACCATAAGCCGACTTCACCGCCTCGGTCAGACGACGACGCGTCGTCATCACCAGATGAACGATTCCGGAATGATGATGGGTGACAGCCTGCCATGCGGCATGATCAAAGGGATCCCAGATGAGAAGACTGAGCTCGTCGGGGGAGTTCGTCGCCTCTTCAGCGGATTCACCGGCATCACCCACTCTTCCCCTGCGTTGTTCGGGAATGATCTGGAAACCAAGTGCGAGTCGCGCGGGAAATGTGGAGCGAACATTCTCGGCCGGTTTTACCTCGTCCTCCTCCCTCCACTCCATGCCGAGCAGTGAGGCCAACTCCTTCATGAAATCGTTTTCCGGAACGGTACCTGTTGAGATGACCGCAGCCACTTGGGACTGCTGCGAAAAAGCCGCACGCGAGAGAGCCTCCCTGACGGCATCGACATCACTGCATCCAGAGGCAACCGCAGCCGAAAGCAAAAGCTCCGCCAACCCGTTCAGTGCGGGTACAGAAGTGGTTACGGTAGCCGAGGCCATCATTGAACTATCTCCCAAGATGGCCCGGCCGCAAGCGCGTTCCTATCCGGCAGAACGGTACTCAAACCAGTCAATGAAAGCCTTTGCGTTGCTTTTCTGACCTGAGGCGGTCCCATAGAGACCGAAATAGACGCCGGTATAGCCGCCGGCTACCTGGGTTGAAACATACCGCGTCTCGGCGGTCGCCAGTTCCTTTAGGGAACCGGGAGTGCCGGCCAAGAAGCGATAGGTGGTCTTGTCGGCATGGATCGCAAGCTCAACCGGTCCCTCATCTTGAGGAATTTCCGTGCAGGCTACCTCGGCACTGAGGCTGCCGATGCGACGACGAACGATGACACACCGCTTCCCGCCGATCAGCGTGACAGCCAGTTCGCAGTGGTGACGGCTGTCTGCCAAAACCGTCAGGCCAGCCTCCTCGTTCTCCGAAGCGGGAGTGAAGTCGATCAGGGTCGAGACCTCGCACTCGAGATGTTCCTGACGACGGCCGACGAAGGCTGGGGAATCCAGATCATCAAGGGTCGGATTGCCGCACGAGAGACGGAGGGATCCGGGGCATTCGGTGAGTGAGTAGAGTGCGGGATCGGGATTGCGGAGATAATTCCAGCAAGGGGCAAGCGTTACTGAATCAAAGTCGTCGCGCTCGTGAGTCGCAGGCCACGGATGCGGTGTCATCGGGCGGTCGACCTCCATGGTGCATAGCACTCTCTCACCGCGGTTCACCACGGGCCAGCCGTCGATCCATTCAACCGGGGCCAGGTAGGTCTCGCGGCCAAGGTGATGCCAGGAATACTCGCCGTAGCGGTAACCGAGGAAGACGATCCACCAGTTCCCATGGTGATCCTCAAAGAGATCGCCATGACCGGTCGACTGGATGTCATTCATCAGACTACGGTGCGTCAGAATCGGATTGTGAGGGCACGGCTCGAAGGGCCCGTACGGATCACGGGAACGCGCAATCGTGACCATGTGGCACTCAGCGGTCCCACCTTCGGCGAGCGTCAAATAGTACCAGTCGCCGATGCGGTAGAGATGCGGTGCCTCAGGGTAGGAGCCGCCGGTGCCGGGCCATAGAAATTTCGACTCGGTGAGTTGTTTGCCGGTTGTGATGTCGATCTCGCACTGGTAAGCCCCTCGTACGGGAGCCCAGCCAGTTCCATTGCTCGTGAAGTAGACCTTTCCATTGTCGAAGAGTAGTGAGGGATCGATCCCTTTCTGCGCCACCCAGATCGGCTCCGACCACTCTCCCGCGGGATCATCGGTCCAGACGTAGAAGTTGCCTCCACCGGTCATGTTCGTGGTGACAATGTAGAACCGACCATCATGATGGCGGATTGTGGGAGCATAAATACCGTCCGAGGGTTTCACCCCACGCAGAGGCAACTGGCTCTCTCGGGTCAGGCAGTGACCGATCTGGCGCCAGTTCATGAGATCCTGGCTGTGGTAAATGGGGACCCCTGGAAAGTACTCGAAACTACTATTGACCAGGTAATAGTCCTCACCGACGCGGCAGACGCTCGGATCGGGATGAAAACCGGGAATGATGGGATTGGTGTATTTCATGGAAAACGTGTTGGGGAGGAATCAGTGCTGGGGGCGATCGAGGATGTCGTAACCGAGTCCACCGTCCTGGGGGTGATGCTTTCCGAAGCGGTCAAGTTCCTCTTCAGTTGGGAGCATCCTGCGGTATTCATCCACGTAGAGGCCGATTTTATCAACGGGAATCACTTCGAATCCAGGGAACTCCCGGCGTAGTTGGCTGTCGGGGCTGATCCGGAAATCGAATGCCGAGGGATCCGCAAAACCAGGATTGGAAGCTGCAGCAAGATTGGTCCCTGTGGCGAAGGTAGGACAAGACTTCATTTTTCCCTGATCGACGTTCTGCCAGACAAAGGGTCGCACGCAGTTCACGGCCACGTTGTCAGCAATGACTCCCTGATGAGGAAGCAGCGTGGTGAACTCGAAACCGGTCTTGCAGTCCATGGCCACATTGTTCCTGCAGTCAAAGGGTTGAGTGACGCCGTCCTTGCCCATATTACCGCCCTTGAAGAGGTAGCCTGTCCCCCTCTTCCCGTCGCTGTGAAGGTCCACGATATTGCCGATGAGTTTCATGTCCGGGTGATCGAAATCGAAGTAGATCCCGTCTCCGATCCGGGAATCATGCATGAAGTTAAAACGGAAGGTGACATTACCGAAGTGACGCACCCGCTGGTCGTAGGCATAGAAGGCACCGAGGTCGTTGGAGACCAGGCACCAGCGGAAAATCTCGTTGAACTCAAAGACACTGTCCATGCTCCCGTAGAGGATGCCACCATGCGGGGTGTCGTGGATCAGATTATGGGCAACGTACATCCCGACGGCCGGATGATGACCTCCTCCTCCACCTCCGGTGAATCCCGCGTTCACCGCCGGCGCATAGACGAGTGAAAGAAGGTCGAAGTCGTGGATATGATTATTCACGACGCGGTGTCCGGCTGGAATACGAGGCACAGAAACCTCGTCCCCTCCCCCGAGCCAGACTCCTCCCTCACCGAGGTCGTACAGGTCGTTGCTCTGAATAACATGCTCCTTTCCTCCATCCACCGCGACTGCGTACCGGTCGACGTGGCGAACGGTGCAACCCGCCACCAGATCGTCTTCCCCGCCCGTGATGCGAATGCCATCACCGAGATTTGCCTCCACAGTCAGGCCTCGGAGGATGATGTGAGAGGCGCCCTCCAGCGAGATCACCGGAGAAGAGCGGTCGGAAAGCAGGAGGGGTGAGGATCCCGGGAGTGTTGGAGGATAGAGGTAGATCTTCCGATCCTTGAAATCGATGCACCACTCGCCCGGCTCAGAGACCTCCTCCAGTAGGTTGGTCAGCCAGTAAGCCTCGCGGCCGTTACCGGCGGGTCGGGTGTACTTGTTGCCGACCCCCCCCGGAATGGGCTTGGCAAAGGTGGCCGTTCGGGCTGTGGCATCGATCGCGGAAAGTCGCTGACCGGAGACCTCCCAGGTAACGCGCCAGTAACCGCGAAGCCAGACCCCGCGGTCGATTTGACGCTTCCAAACCTCGAATCTGGGAGCATCCTCCGTGCGGTAAACGAAGGTGCCGCCCGGACCGTTGGGATCGACTTTCTTGGTAGAGGCAGCGGGATTGCGCCAATCGGTCGGTCCGCCGGCGTTGTCGATGACCTTCTCGAACCGCAAGTAGCCAGTCTTCGGATAGCGCGAGAGCGGAAGTCTCTTTCCGTCAAGGAAGAGATCGGGAATCGCATGGAATCCGCTGTCATGGAAGACATCCGGAAAAGGACCGGCGGTCTTCACCCCGAGCTTGTCGAGGTCGAGCATCACGATCTTTCCGCGAAGTCCTAGGGGAATCCGGTCGAGGGTCGCCGGATCAGTGATAGGCTGAAAATCCCCGGGGAAGAGTTTGCGGCCACCGAGTAAACGAACGGGCTGACCATCAACGGCCCTCCAAATTACCGGATGGCCCGGCTTTCCTGAATCCTCAGCAGTGAGTTCCAGTTGGTCTCCAAAGAGGTAGTCGCCCCCGGCGACCCAGATGGAGACTCCATCTTCCTTAGGAAGACTCCGGGCGACGTCACGGGCACGGGCGAGGGACGCGAAGGGATGCTCACGCGATCCATCGGCCTGGTCCGATCCCGCGGGGGAAACATGGAGGTCAGCGGCAAATCCCCCCCCTCCCAGAAGAAGGGCGGTGATTAATCCCGCGATACCCGGACGCATCCGCTCAGTATTTCAGGTCGATAACCGTGGCAATCGTGTCTGGAGCCTTCGCAGGAAGGCCCGAGACCGTCACACCCTTGTCATCCTGCGAGACCGAGAGCTTCGCCGAGGGATCGGCCGGCAAGGTAGCCCCGGTGATGGAATGCGCGAAAGCCGGGACATTGAACTTTCCGTCCGTCGGCCATTTGAAAAGGATAAGATAGAGATGACCCGGTTTCTGGGTGGCGCGCCATGACCAGTCCGGCTTGAAGACCGGCTCCCCCTTCTTGTCCTTTTCAGTTGGGCTGAAGGATCCCGCCTCGGCACCGAAAGGAGTCGAGGTCGTCCCGTAGATGGCAACTCCGTTGAGTTTCATCCAAGAACCGACCTCGGCGAGACGCTTCACACTTTCGGCGGGAATTTCGCCGTGGGAATCGGGTCCGACATTCAGGAGATAGTTTCCTCCCTTGCTCGCGATGTCACAGAGATTGCGGAGGAGCGTCTCAGTGGATTTCCAGTTCTGGTCATCCTTCTTGAAGCCCCATGTTCCGTTCATGGTCATGCAAGTCTCCCAGTCGCGCCCGGGATAACCCTGCGGAGGGATGTGCTGTTCAGGGGTCTCAGTGTCACCCTTGGTGCCGCCACCAAGCCGGTTGTTCTGGATCAAACCGGGCCGGAGTTTCTGGACAACGGCATCAATCTTCGCCGCACGATTGGTGTTCATGTCGATCGGAGTGTCCCACCATAGAACGGCAGGAGTGTCGGCACCGTAGTTAGAAAGGAGTTCGGTCACCTGGGGAACCGCCGTCTTAGCAATGTAGTCGTCCATGTCGTGCTCCTGGGCCTTGTCCCATTTACCGCCCGCAGCGGAGCCGCCGTTGTTCCAGTCCTGTGCTTGGGAGTAGTAGAAACCGAGTTTCATCCCCTGCTTACGGCATTCATCAGCCAGAGCCTTCAGAGGATCCTGCTTGTAGGGAGTCGCCCGGACGATAGTCCAGTCATTGGCCCTGGAGTCGAACATCGCGAAGCCGTCATGATGCTTTGCCGTGATAACGATATAGTTCATTCCCGCGGACTTAGCGGCAGCTACAAACTTGGCTGGATCAAACTCTGTCGGGTTGAACCCTTTGGCAAAGGCCTGATACTCGGCCATCGGAATCTTACCCTTGTTCATGATCCACTCGCCGATCCCCTTCACCGGCTGATCCTTGTAGTAGCCGGCGGGCACGGAATAGACCCCCCAGTGGATGAACATGCCGAACTTCGCATCGCGCCACCATCCCATGCGGGCATCCCTCTGCTCCTTGGTCTCCCCGGGAACAGAAGAAACGGGATGGTTCGGGTCGGCAGCAGGGGGTGGCGTCGGCATCACCGTCGGGATCGTGGCACTCGGTTCGGAATTCGTGCTGGCGGCCACGGCGAAGGGCGCGGAAAGAAGGAATGCGAGGAGGATGGAGGTTTTCATAGGAGGTTGATGGGGGGGGTAGTTACTAGAGCGAAAAAAGTAAGAAATTGACGAATAGGATATTTTTTAGAACTGAAATGTCAGTACTTTAAATCGATCACCGAGGCGATCGGGTCGGGAGCTTTTGAAGGTAGGCCGGAAACCGCGATCCCCCGGTCGCTTTGAATAATAGTCAGTTTGGTCAAGGGATCGGCTAACAGCGAAGCTCCAGAGATCCGGTGAGCGAAGGCTGGGACGCTGAACTTTCCGTCCGTCGGCCATTTGAAAAGGATAAGATAGAGGTGACCCTGTTTCTGGGTGGCTCGCCATTTCCAATCAGGAATAAAAAGATGCTTGCCGGTCTTCTGATCCTTGCGCCACCAACTGAATGATCCTGCTTCACGTCCAAAAGGAGTGAGGCCGGTCCCGTAGATGGCAGAACCGTTGATCCTCATCCAGTTTCCGACTTCGGCAAGTCGATCAAGGCTTTCCTTGGGGATGCGCCCCTGGGCATCCGGACCTACATTGAGGAGATAGTTACCCCCCTTGCTCGCGATATCACAAAGATTCCTGATCAAAGTCCCGGTTGATTTCCAGTGATCGTCACCCCGTTTGTATCCCCAGGAGTCATTGAAGGTCATGCAGGTCTCCCAATCCCTTCCGGGAAATCCCTGGGGTGGGATGAATCCTTCCGGAGTCTCCGTGTCACCGGGAAAATACTTTTTCCCCGCAGGATCCTTGGTGTTGCTCAGGCGGTTATTCTGAATCAGTCCCGGACGCACTTCCTGAACGACGGCATTAAATTTTTCAGCCCGAGCCTTGGTGATTTCCTTGGGCGTGTCCCACCACAGAATGGCCGGGGTATCCGGTCCATAGTGCGTGAGCAGTTCCCTCACCTGGGGAATGGCAACATTGTCAATGTAGTCGTCCATATCGCGGTGCTGAGCCTTGTCCCAAGGTCCTTTTTCCCGCTCCGGATGCTTGGGCATGGAGAGGCCGATCGCACCACCATTGTTCCAGTCCTGCGCGTGCGAATAGTAGAAGCCTAGCTTCATGCCCTGCTTGCGGCACTCCTCGGCCAGTGCCTTGAGTGGGTCCTTTTTGTAAGGCGTCGCCTGCACGATGTTCCATTCGCTAGCCTTGGAATCAAACATCGCGAAGCCGTCATGATGCTTGGCCGTGATCACGATGTACTTCATGCCGGCGGATTTCGCAGCGGCGACAAATTGGACGGCATCGAATCCCTGCGGATTGAACTCCTTGGCATACTGCCGGTACTCAGGGACTGGTATCCGGGCATCGTGCATCAGCCATTCGCTGAATCCCGGGACTCGTTTCCCATGATACCACCCTGCAGGAACCGAAAATACGCCCCAGTGGATGAACATCCCGAACTTGACATCACGCCACCACGCCATGCGGGCATCGCGCTGCTCCTTGGTTTCTCCGGGCACTGAGGAGAGCGGATGATTCGGATCGGAGGCGGGCTGGGGCATTGGCATCACCGTGGGGGTGGTGCTCGGACCGGGGCAGGTGGGTTCGCCGTATGCAAGGGAGGCGGCGAAAAGACCGATGAGCAGGACGGAGATCTTCATGGTGTGGATAATTTCAGCCTTTAAAAAGTGTAAGAGGTGATGGCGTTAACAGTTGAGTGATGGCAATCACCCTCTTTTCTCCGGTGAGACCCTAAGGAGGATTACTCCATGGACGGGCACTTCGGACCCGTAGGAACCATCGAAAGCCCCCAGATCTTTCTGCCGCCAAAGGTCGCGCAGGATCTGTTTTCCCG
>Ga0208872_1000999_pt1 | contig 18481 bp, 21 predicted proteins | sample CryBogCBH12Aug08_FD_185508 | JGI IMG/M metagenome (GOLD analysis project Ga0208872, IMG submission 185508) | Freshwater microbial communities from Crystal Bog, Wisconsin, USA - CBH12Aug08 (SPAdes) | ecosystem: Environmental > Aquatic > Freshwater > Lake | place: Crystal Bog, Wisconsin, USA...
TCAGAGTCAATGGTATATGCTTCCAACACCAGAGGAAGGCTTCAAGACATAGTTCGCCCATTACAGGCTAAACTATGCCATTTACTTCCACATACCGTCGGAAAGGATCATTAGCACACCATTACTGGAACATGGAATTGCAGAAGGAATGAGGCTGTAAACTGCTCAAGCTCCCATGTCGTCACACTCTTATCAAACTACCCCGCAAAATCTTCAAGGGTAGAAACCTTTGGTGTTCTCGCCTAGATTGGGTGCGTCAGCATTAGACTCCCTCTCATGTGTATGTCTCAACACCGATCCAGCGAGGATTTCGATGTTGGGTATCTTTTGTGAAAATATGCTTGCTGTTTTGATATGTCAACACCATATTCAAATTGTTGGGTATCTTTTTAACCCCATTCCTTGTACGCACAGGGGATGGGGTTATTTTTTAGAACCCATCTTCATCCGTCCCTCTGCCACCATATCCCCATTCATCATCCTCAATTTTTTCTTGGGTAGTTCCTTTGCTATGAATCAATCGGTTTTCCCAATCGCTGATTTCTTGGATGTCCAAAGAAACTGTCTCTTCCTCAAACGCAAATTCGAGTCCTGCCCTGCGGAGCATCTGCACAGCATAGGTCAATGAGTCAGCCAAATCGGGCGACTTCTTCAAACGATGCTTCATGTCGAGTTTTTTCTCGACTGCCACCTTCCTTCCCTTGTGGTAATAAAGGCGACTACAAAGCTCGTTTACAACCTTGGAATGGGCATCTACGTCAATGCCAACCAATGATCTGGTGGAGAATGCCGTATGAACAGCAAACCAGTATTCCGTAACCAATCTGTCGTATGCTTCTTTGCAAGTACGCTTATCAAGATTGCTGATCTTACGCTCTGTGGGCATACCCATTGAGGAAATGGGGAATACAAACATAGCCTCTGGATGAAATTTGCTCCATTCAATGATGATTGCTCTCATCATCTTTCCACCATCACCAGAAATATCCAATCCAAAGTCCCGTGGATGGACACCGAACTCAATACAATCCTTTACCAACTGCATTGCTATGGATTCTTCAAAGACATCACCTACGCTAGACTCATATTCTCTAGTTCCGAGATAGAAACCTACGTTACGACCAGTATCATTTTGCCCTAATCTGCAAAAAGATGCCGCACATCTATCTCCACCAGCAGTAAATGCAGGGTCAAATCCGCAAACAACCCTAGTTCTGCCACTCCAAACGGGTTCAAAGTTCAAATCGCATCCAGCAATGAATGCTTTTGATAAAATTGTAAGTTCTACAGAGTTATCGGGCCACCAACCATAAACATTTCGCCAATATTCTAGGGCATTTTTATTGCCATAGCATATTTTTAATGTTGCCTCCATTTTTTTATAAGTCAGAAAGTTCTTAAAAGGAGGTATTTCTGCATCTGGAGCTTGAAGATTTGGACTTTCTTCTCCAGAAAGGTGCAAGGCAACCCCTGTACGGGTTTTCCATCTCTTGGTGTACCTATTCACAGACTCCCATCCCATAGGATCATCGGGTTCGCATAGCTCCGTATGTGGGTTATTTGCCGTATTTGATGGGTTTGCCATGCCTCCAAACAAAACATCATCGTTTCCTGCGGTAAAATTTGATCGCACATTGAGGCAATACAGATCCATTTCTGCCAATTCATCTAAAAAAACTCTCACTCGTTCGTTTTTCCTACCCCGCATATTATCAACCGCTTTTTGACCTTCGCCTCCTTTTGGAAAAGCAACTGCTTTGATGGCATTTGTATAGTCTCGTTCCGTATCACGGGTATCAATCGACTCAAAAACAATCATTCTTCGATACTCAACCAGATTTCCAATGGTTGCAGTCTTGTATTGGGCTTGAATATTACGCATTGCAGTCCTGTAAAGGGTGCAAACTTTACCCCACAGACGGTCTTCAGATGCGTCCAAAGAGGTAGATGCAACGTATGTTGAGGTGACTGTGGGAGCAGAAATCCAATCCATCACGATACAAGCCGCCACAGAAAACGTCTTTCCGCTGGATGCACACCCTGCAATTCCCCAATCATTCTCGTTGCAGAACAAATCAATGATGTCTAGGGCATAATTATTCGGGATTCCTTGCGAATGGAGTAACACATCGTTGCCATAAATAAGGTTAAAGCAATTAACCATATGTTGAGCAGGATTTTTAAGGTCAGTATCCTCAATTCTGATGCCTCGTTTAATCCTTTGTATCCTTCCAAACTCTCCACGGGTTAATGCATAGCAAGAAAGCTCACGAACAAACTGTGGAACAGTCTCTAAATATGGGATGCCATATGTTGTGTCTTTTGGTGCATCCAAAACCAATCCGTTATATTCCATGTGGATTAACTATTGACAAAAATATAAAAAAAATGCAAATCATTTGAGCTACATGAGACTAAAGGATAAAAACGGGCCGATCCCAAGTGGACTCTGGTATGAGTACAGCGATGACAAGGGAACTAAATATCGTGTCAATGGAATGGAGATGACTTATGGCAGACAATTCTCCAACAAAGTTGCCAGTGACATGAAAAATAACAATGTAGAAGTGCCAGATAATTTAGATTACTTGATCGAACAACAAATTTGTGGGAGAATCCCAGGTCAATACTGTTGGCAAGAAGCTGGCGACAAGGTAGCTAATGTAATTCATACGTTTGCCAACCTTGGTGATCGTGTTGCGGCAACACTTGGGGTTCAAACGAACCTTGAACAAGCCGCAAGGGGTTGCACCGCTTGTCAGAAACGCAGACAAGCAATGAACCAAACACTAGGCTAAAATGGCAAAATCAAAAAGAATTGTAAATCGTGAGGGTGTGTCGAGTTGGGGTTTTAATACCATCAACTCTAATGGCGTAGCACCTACTAGCCGTGTCCAAACAGCCAATGATGCATTTACAATTTGCTGGAACCTTCGATTAGACAATGCTGGTCGTGAACGTAAGTGGGGACGTATCTACAAATGCTATAAGGGTTTCCCCCCAACAGATTATAGTCAGGTAGCCGCAAGGCAGATGCAAGGAATGAGCAATGTGCCATTCCGTCAGATGAAATTCATCGTTGATAACCAAAAGTCCAGCTTTGTGGACATGGTTATGGAGCGAAATACTGCCGCAAATATCACAACAAAGATTGGTAATCCTACCGAAAAGAAAATATGGAGTGATATTATCAGTGTTGGTTTTGATCGTATGCTTCGTTCTTGGCCTTCCTATAACTACAACGTCGAATTGGATGTTGAGGAGATGAGCTTGTATGGAAAGGGATTTGAGATTGCTGAAGATAGAGATGGGTGGCCCACAAAGAGTTTCCATAACTCCAATGTCTTGATTCCTGATAAAACATATGCCGATCTTACTAACTTGGGTGAGCTTTGCATCAAACGTAGCTATACGCCACTTGAGTTTTGGCTAAAAATTACTGGTGGAGAAGAAGATCCAGTAAAAGCAGAAGCACACGCAACCGAAATGGGTTGGAACTTTTGGGCTTGTGTAGATGCATTACGGATGTTCACGACCAACTATCGTAATACTTATACCAATACGGAATGGTTAAGGGACGTTGCATCTGGCAACATGAATCTTTCCCGTTTGTACACTCTACGCATTGAGTTGTATGAACTCTACATCATGGAGTTTAACGGATCTATCTCCAAGATGCTTCTTCTCCAAAACTATGGAGGTCTTGTACTTGGCTACAAAGAGAATGGTCGTAAGGATCTTACGGAAGAAGAGTATCGTGATCAGACAGGATTCCTTTATTACAAAAAAGATTGGGTAGAAAAGGATGAGAATGGTTGGGAGGACATCATTGCTCCCATGACTGACTCAACTGGTTCTGGTATCTGGCATGAGATCCAGGGTCTTGCTGAAGCTATCTTTATCCAATGCCGAGCTTATGACATCCACATGAATCGTTTTATGGATGCCGTAGATTGGAATACTCGTTTGATGTTCAAGGGTGGTTCTGCTGAATCAACCAAGAAGCTGAAGCAGATGGAGTGGATGCCATTCATGGTTCTTCCTCAAGATGTGGAACCACAACAAGTTTCTGTAAACATCCCATTCAACGAGGTGCTTTCTGGTATCCAGTTTTACCAAGCTGATCTTTATCGTGGAATTGGTGCATACAATATTGGCAATTACTCCAAGACAGGGAAGGCTAGGACGAAAGCTGAATCCCAAATGGATGCCGCTGAAAGTGCCAAGCTCCAAGGAACTCAAATTCGTAGGTTCAATGACAACCAGACTCGCTGGCTGAAGCTCCTCTACAAACGCATGAGCCGCACAACCAAGGGTGGTTATGGTTACAAACTCAAGCAGAAGTTTGTTGATTTCATGGAGGAGAATGGTGTTCCAGCAGAAGCATGGAAGTGGGAAAACATTGAGAACCTTGAATCCAATATGCTTTCTGGTTCTGGTAGCCCATCATACAAACTGATGGCGGCACAGCAGACTGTTTCACTCACGGGAATGACTCCTATGAATGATGGTCAGGCAAATGCTATCGCTGATGCAATTGCCGCATTGAATGGTCGCCAAAATGTGAACCGTTACTTCCAGCACACCAAGGTTGAGATCCCTGATGAGCAAGGAATCATCTCAATGGAGAACATTGGTATGACTGATCCAAAAGGTAATGCCGCTAACTTTAGGGTGTATCCAGATCAGAACCATGTGGAGCATTTCAAGGGTCACATCCAAGATGCCGCCGCATCCATGCAGGAAGCTCAACAAGCCTTACAGAGTGCTGGTGTTAATCCTCAAGCACCTACCCGTGGTCAAGTTGCCAACAATATGTCAGAGGAAGCTATTGATCTTATTAAAGACATCTACGCTTGCCTCATCCGATTCAAAGGCCCACACCTTACTGCTCACCTTGGATTCATCCAGAAAGATCCTTCCAAGAAGCAGATTGCACAGCAGTTTGGTCAACAGATGCAACAGCTTCAGCGTGGAACTGATGAACTTGGTAGCCAGCTTGCTCAAATTGAGAAAGCCAATCAGCAACAGCAAGGCAACGAACAAGGAATGTCGCCAGAGCAAGTCAAACTCCATGCCCTTGTTGCCAAGGAATCCATGCAGACTGACTTCCTTCAGAAGAAAGAAAACATCAAACTGGCGGCAATGGCACAGAAAGCCAAGTTGCATGACACAATGGCAATGGAAAGAGCATCAACTGATCTTGCTACCAAGAGGGCAAAGGCCGCTAATGACATCCAGATCCACAGGGCAAAGGCATCACAGGATGCACAAGCTATGCAGGATCAACATGAACAAGAGTTGGATCATAACGACCAACAAAACACACAGGACATGGCGGCACAGCAAGCCGCTATTGCACAGCAAGAACAACTAGCACAAAGCAACCCCGAAATAGGCCAACAGAATGGATGATAAATTATTGAAAAGAAAACCAGAGGTAGAATTAAATAAAAAATGTTTAGAAATAGTTGACCGAGTATTTTCTGAATATGAAAATGAATATCCATTGTTTCAAAGGCATTGGATTTTGGAAAATGCAATTGCTGAAGCATATCAATTAGGAATATCCAAAGAACAAAAACGACATTCAGAAGATAAGCCAATTTCCAAAAAAGAAGTTTGTTCATTTTTGTATCAAGCAAATTTAAAACACATTAGATCTTTAATGGAGAATGAAGTTGCCATTCATGGGATAAACATTACGACTCCACAGTTTAACAATGAACAAGAATCACGATATATCTATTTAATAGATTCTTCTGAAATTCAAAAAGAAATAGATAGCAATAATGAAACTTTAATGTGTAAATGGAAAACTGATAATAGATGGGAAAAGTACAATCACAAAACACACTTTGGCGAAAACTGGCAATATGATTGGAGAATCGTTAAATAAAACAAATTTATAAAATTATGGATAAAAACGTACTCAACCTAGCCGCATCAATCGTCAACGACAAACGCTTCACAGAATTAAAGTCCTCTTTGTATGAGGAGCTTGTTAAAAATGACCATGCAACTGTAGTTTCCGTATTCAAGACCCTCCAAGAGTGGGCAACGGAAGCAGAAGATAATAAATTTGAGACAATTGATCGTCCCAAAGTATCTAAAATAGCCACACATGATCTTGACCTTGATCCTGATCTTGATGATTCTTTGACACCAGAAGAACTTAATCTCCGCAAGTAACCACAACCACAAAACACCATGTCTGAACAACCTATTGACCCTGCACAGAACCCAAATCTTACCGCCGCATCTGCCGCTGACAAAGCCGCAAGAGAAGCCGCTGTAAAACAAGCTGATGCTTTTTTCAAGAGCGACATCAAAGAAGCTCCAAAGGGAAACCCTACAGATCTGTTTAAGAAAATGGCAGAGAAGTTGAATCAAGATTCTTCTCAATTCCAAGATAAGGTTGATGAGGAAAAGCAAGCTAGGCGTGAAGCAGAGGAGAATAGGGAAGAACCAGAAGTTAAGGCATCGTCTGTTGAAGATGATAAGAAGCCTGGATACATCAAGACTCTAAAACAGACCAACGAACAGCTTTCTAAAGAAGCCGCTGAACTGAAAGCCAAGGTTGCAGAATATGAGAAGTCCAAACAAGAGATTGAGGAGCTTCGTTCCAAAATCGACGATAGTGAAACAAAGAAGCAGGTTGAGAAACTCCAGAAGGAATTGGAATTGGCAATCAAAGAAAAGCAAGAGCGTGAAGAAGCACTCTCCAATGATCTTGAACAGCTTCGCAAAGCAAATGCATTCCTTAACCTTCCTGCTGATCCAGTATTCAAAGAGAATTATGATCAACCTATTCTCAATGGTTATAGTCAGATCAAAATGATCCTTGGGGAAGACCCCACATACGTTACGGAATTTGAGAAAGCTGTTGCCGCATATGAAACATCACTTCGCACATCCGATCAGAATGAAAGATCCAGACAACGTGAGATTTCCAAACAGACTCTTAATGCCATCTACGAAAATCTGTCTCCTATGGAACAGGCTAAATTCAATACTACAGCTTACGATGTTCTTGGTAAGGTTGAGAATCGTATCCAAGCTCTCCAGAATTGGGAGATAACCAAGGCACAAGCTGATGATGAGAAGGTTCGTCGTGCAAACATGACGAAATCTCAAATTGGAAAACGCTGGCAGGATGCATTCCTCCAAGCAAAACAATCACTGGAAGATTCCATTAAATATCCAGAAGACATTGCAAAGATTATTGCATCACAAAAGATTGATGATGATACAACGGAAGATGAGTTGATTGCTGAAGCGGCATTGCGTGAGAACAGCAACTACGCTCCAGAGCAAATCACTCGTGTACTCCAGCAGGGAGCTAAATTTAAGAAAGCAAAAGCATATTCCTTTGCACTTGAAAGGGAAAATGCGGAGCTTAAAGAAACCATCAAAAAGATGCGTGGATCTTCCACATCTGATGGTCTCATGGGATCTTCTTCATCTGGCAAAGCAACGGAAGTGGAGGAAAGAACTCCAGCAAGTTTATTTGCTAAATTTAGAAATAGATAATCTTTTCTTTACAATCAACCCTGTTGTAGTAGGGTTGTAGTATGTTGAAAAGAGGAACTATAAGAGATGATGGTAAGATCTTTTGGTCTTACGATCATGGTCGTGAATACTGGGTATCTCCAGAGCGTTTCAAATTTAACCAGGATCGCAATGGAAAATGGGCAAAAGAAAACCGTATTGTAAATTTAGAAAACGCCAAAAAATGGAATAGAGAAAATCGAGAAAAATACAATCTAAACAAATCTCGTTCTGCAAAGAAAAACCCACACGTTTGCAAAAACATACAACTCAAAAACAAGTTTGGAATAACGCTTGAGCAGTATAATGAAATGCTTGAAAGCCAAGGTGGGGTTTGTGCAATTTGCAAACAATCATGCGGGACTGGAAAATCTTTAGCAGTTGATCATTGTCATAAAACAAAGAAAATTCGTGGATTGCTTTGCCAGCATTGCAACACGGGATTTGGTCAATTTAGAGAAAACAGAGAGTATTTAATTTCTGCTATTGCATATCATGATAAATTTTGTTGTTGACGAATTTTCCTTTTTAGATAAAAGTCAAAACATCTGGATTGGTCGTTGTTGATGCAACGATTGATTTCAGCCAAAGCACCGAGTCTGATAGCGTCAGACATAAATAAAAAGCGGGGTGTGAGGTTGACATCAGTTGTTGAAAAAATAAAGACCCTGCGAGGTTGCCAGTCGCTCACAAACCAAAACCGTGTTTTTGAGGAGGCGACTCTTTTCAAGGCACACAACCTAACCAATAACAAATTAATCATATGGCGCAAAATGGCGTAACATTTAGTTCGTGTCAGGATGTTGACACATTGTTCAGAGAGGCAAGGGTATATTACAATCCTTTTTTCATTAAAAAGATGGCGATCAACAGTATTTACTACGGTCGTCTTGAGACCGAGACTTGGCCTCTAAACACCCTTCCTACCCAGAAAGCATTCCGCTTTGGTCGTGGATGGTATAATCCAGATCAGCCTTGGGAGCAAGTTCAGTCTGGTCGTTGCATCCAGAACGCTGATGACGTTCAGTTTGAGACAATTGCTCACCCTGGTACGGAATCGTACAGCTTCAGCCTTTTCACCAAGGCTATGCGTACCGATTGGTATCAGCTTACCGATTTCATGTATCGTCTCTTCCCTCAAGAGGAGATGGATCACATCATGGCAACCAATGTCAACATCACCAAGAACGTGCATGAGGAGTTCGCTCGTTCCAACTGGATCGGTGGTGCTGGACACAAGTGGGTTCCTGTCAGCAATGGTCAGTCCCTTGTCTCTTGTGTTACTCCTGATGATCAGATGTTCATCGTTCAGCCTTTCGAGGGTACGAACGAGGGTAGCTACAACATGGGCTATGTCTATGTTAAGATGGCGGCTTCTCAACTCAACAACATCGGTCTTCTTTCGCTTGATACCCTTGATGACATCCTCATCAACCTTCAGCGTGAAGATGATGCCTATCGTCTCGACGTAAGCGAGGCCGCTGGTCGCCCTCTCCTTGAGATCATCGTTCCTGATTCCCGTGTTCTTCGTCAACTCTGGCAGTATGCCAAGCAGTCTGGTGGATGGTGGGAGAGCGTCAGTGACTTTGATGACAAGCAACTTCAATACTCTCTTGGTATTGATCGCGTTATCGGTAACTACGCTTTCTGTAACGACATCAACGGTGTTCGCTTCAACGTGGATTGGACATACAATGCTTCCCTTCCTACGTTCAACGTGAACGATCCTACGACCTGGCCTCGTCTGGTTCGTGTGCTTCCTTACTACCCCGTCACAACGGAGCTTGGTTGCAAGTACATCCAGAACCCTGCTTATAACTATGCTGATTTCGGTATCACGAATCCTTGGGTTAACAAGGCAATGATCAAGTGGATCAGCCCATCCCAGAGTGGTATCGGTGAAGCTCAAGGCATGACCCAGAACTACGCTGGTGATTGGGAGTGGAAGAACCCAGATTGGGAGTGCAACATCAAGCGTGACCAAGGTTTCTTCTGGAACCAGTTCCGTATGGGTATGCAGTTCCAAGATCCTACTCTGATGCACTCCATCCTTCACAGGTTGAACAATGCACAGTTGGTGATCCCTGCGGCTTGCACACTCTCGCCGAACTATGCTCCTCAATACACCCCTGATTGCTACGCTTGCAACAGCACTGTTAGCCAGCCTATCTAATCAATAAGGTAAACACACGATGTCACTTAACAACGCAAATTACGCTCCGTCGAGTGTTCTCAACGCCCCTGCCCTGCTATACGCAGGGTACGGGCAACCGTTGACACCAGTTTTCCAAACTGTCACGAGTGGTGCATCTGTTACTATTCCTACAAGTGCCCTCACTTGGTCGGTTAGTACCAGTGCTTCTGGAACGGCAACCGTTAACATTAATGGAACTACTACAACATTGCTTGCTAGTATGTCTTTTTCTGGTGGTGGGCCTCTTCAGTATCCAATTACTGTTACGGCATCTTCTGATACCGTTGTAGTTGCTTACACTCAAAACAATGTTATTTATAACACTCCTAGCTACTATTAATCTTAACTAAAAAACTAATTATATGTCCGTCCCTAAACCCACTCCTAACAATCTTACGATTGTTCGATTCGGCCCACAAAATGTAGATTTCACGAAAACTGGAACCTACATTCTTGGTGACCTTCCATATGACGAGAATGTTTTCGTTCCTACGAATGCATTTATCGTCTATTCAAATGTTGTTGGCCCAGCTTCTGGTTCAACGCAGTTCTCCACTGGTGCAGTTGTAAACATCAATGACTCTATTTCAAATCAGAACATTGTTGCGGCAACAACCCTTCCTGTAACTGGTATTCCTGTTACTTCTCCTGCTAATACGGTAGTTGCAAGTGGTGGAACAACCCTTGGTGGAAACCTATCACAAACCATCCTTACCCTCATTGGAGCTACCTCCAGCACAACTGGTGCGGCTCCAGGGTATATTTTTGGTGGGCTTCCTCTTGCAGATCAGCTTCCTTATGGAGCTACTGCAATTAGCCCAACTGGTAGTTTCCCTGTTGCTTCCGCTAATGCTGGTGGTGCGGCTTCTGTTCAAACATTGAATTTGAATGTTACCACTGCCGCAGTTCCTTCGGTTACTGTTAGCTCCTCTACTACATCAAACAACATCACCACACTTACGCTGTCGGCACTTCCTGCTTCGTTTGTCGCTGGTGCAGTTGTTAACGTACTTGGAGTTGGTGCTGGTTACAACGGAACGGTTACGATTCTTTCGACAACCGCTTCTCCAAACACCATTACCTACTACAATCCTAGCATTGCTTCTGGCACTACTGGTGCTGGTGGAACTGTTGGTGCATTGTCTGGTGACGTTTACGTTGCTGGTTTCTTGTTCTAATTAAACTCTGGATGCCTTGGGGGTTCTATCCCCCCAAGGTGTTCAACCAATTTTATAGTTATGTCTGTCCCAATTCTTTCTTTTGGATCATTTGTAGATACTACCGATAGCGAACAGAGGTGGCAGATTTATAACGCCACAGGTGGGTTCTCCATTCCCATTTACGATTCTGTGGTTGTGACAAGTTCTGACGGCAATGGAAATCCTCTTGGGATTAATTATTCTTATAAAGGTTCGCTAGTTGCTACACTTGTTCTTACTTGGAGTGGAACTGCTTTTGTTTCTTGCACTAGGACTCTGTAAATATGGCTACGCTATATTTTAATTCTCAAGCATCTGGTGCTGGAACACCAAATGTATGGGATGATCCACTTAATTGGTGGACTAATATATCCTTTACTACTCATGCTGGAAGAATCCCAAATTCAACTGATACTGTTTACATTTGTGATAATGTATCAGGCATGAATTCCCTTACAACTGTTACCGTATCAACAATATATTTTGGTACTGTTTCTCCTGTTCATTATGGATTTTGGGATGGCGATGGATTTGGATTTAATGTAGATTTTAATTGTTCAAATTGTTACATTCCATATGGATATGTTTGGTCATCCAATGGAACTTTTAATGTTTCTGGATTAACTTCTGTTAGTGGCGTTTCATTTATTGAAGGAACTCCTTTTAATCAACTTGGAGGATCAATAAATTTTTACAATACAACAACATTAGGGCAAGCAGATTCTAATGGATATGTTAATTTATCCAATGGAGCAATAGCAAATTTTTATGATAGCTCCGCAAATGGTAGCGGAGGAAATAATGCTGGAGTTGTAACTGGAGATGCTTATTTTTATAATAACTCCACAAATTCACAATCTAATGATGGAGGTGGAACAACGGGGTTCATTTATGGAAATGCTTATTTTCATAACAATTCTACCAATGCTTCATCTTATGATATTGATGGAAATAGTGCATCAATTGGTGGAACTGTAAATGGTAATGCAACTTTTTATGATTCTGCAACTAACTATTCTTATACAGACGCTAATGCTCAAGCATCTGGAAGTGTTACTGGATCACTTATTTACACATATCCTTTGACGCTTACTCAAATTCAACGATCAATTCAATCTGCCGCTGAAGCTTCTTCAATTACTCTTTCTATTGCTGGAGGTGGAGGAATTTCTCTTTCTAATGTATTATTAACTGAACTTCTTAAATTACCATTCCCAATTGTTTTATGATTACTCTAAACCCACCTATCACAATTACTATTCCTTCCACGAATGAAGATGGAACAAAAGGATCGTTTGACGTAATTTTTAATTCATTAGATTACAAAATTGTTTATGACAATACGGCAAAAACTTGCAGAGCTATTATTAAAAATCTAAATGTTGGTGTTATGCTTTGGAAAGGTGCTGATTATGTATCCGCTGGAACTTGGACTGATGCAGATACAGATGCAAGATTGACTGCTGTTCTTGGAGCAGATCCACAGGCATTCCTACAAGGACTTATACCTAAACAGGCGTAAGTCATGAATCATTCGTCCTCTCCAAGTCCTGACGGAACAGCATCAACAAGTGCTTTAGTTTCCCTTGTCACTTTGCTGATCTCTTTCTTTAATACGTCACACATTTGGTTGCAGAACATTACTTTCATTGTTTCTTTTTTTGCTGGTTGCATTGCTATTTATGCAAGCATTAAGAAAATGACAAAATGAAGTATCTGGTTTTCATATCACTTTTTCTTTTGGTTGGGTGTGCCAGCGTATCCAAGCCCGTGTATGTGGATTTGAGTCCAGCTATTGCTAATACCACCAATGCCGCAAAAGCATTAAATGCGGCTCTGAAAGATCGAAGCGTAGCATTAAAAAACAAAGCTATTGAGGTTGCACAGAGCGACATCAAACAAGCACAGACGCAACTATTTACGGAAGCTGATCTAGCCAAGAAGATCCAGGCACAGAGGGATTTCTTTATGAATGCCGATAAAGAAAAGGACAAAGTAATTGCTGATCTCAAACAAAAGATTTCTCACTTCAACAAACTTCTGTTCTTCCTTTCTTCATTGATTGGATTAATTGCTGGATTCTTTGTTGGTAGGATTGCAATGGCATTTTCACCTTATGGATTGTTCATTGGAATTGGTGCTGGTGCTTCAGCATTTGGTGCTTCTTGGGCTTTGCTATCACACCTATGATGAAATTCCTTCAAGGAGTTGTCAGTGAAACTAATGGCACTCCATCTAGTTTAAGAATCTCATTTCTTGTATGGGAAATTATTCTTGTTTGTGCCTTTGCTGTTCTTATTGGATACACCGTGATTTCTCATCACTTCCATCCAGAGAATCAATTTAATCCTTCATCGGCCTTGACTTGGGTAGCATCCATCTTTGCCGCCAATCGTGGATCAAAGCTGATCCAAAAGCCATTTGAGAGTGATGAAGTAGAAGATGAGCCAGAGTCATTACCCTCCCCTCAAGTAAAAGACTTATGAAAATTCAAGACATCATAGATTATTCTGATGGTAAATACACAACACGGTTTACCTATTGGTTGAAGTTTATTTGCAATGTCGAGGCAACTGTTGATCATGAGGGAAATATCCTCAAGGAAGATGATCATGATGGTGCAGGGATTACATTCTGTGGGCTTACCCAAAAAGATGATCACTTGCCTGACAATCCTACGCCAGAATGGATAGCTGATACCTACCATGATTATTACTGGTCTGAATCCAGAGCTGATCTCCTGCCTGTAGGCGTGGGAGAGGAAGTAGCCAATATTGCTGTCAACGAGGGATACGGAACGGCATTCAAGATCCTCCAAGAATCAATAAATGCCCTTGGAATCCACATTGCTATTGATGGAAAGATTGGTTCCAACACAGAGCAAGCGGCATTCCAAGAGGATGCTCACCAACTAGCAATTAAGATTGGTCAGTACAATGATGAGCATTACAAAGAAATAGCTGACAGAAGAGCCGATTTAAGTAATAATCTCCGAGGCTGGTTGTCCCGTGACCAGCAGATGATCCAAACCTTTGCCTAATGAATTATAACAATGGACAGTGTTGTGGCACAAATAACCCCTATGTTGTGCCTACGCCCCCTAATCCATCTCTCCAGACATGGAATGGGCAAACATTTGTCGTTGCAGATGGATCTACCCAAAACCCAATTTTCCTCCCAAATCTTCAACAATCAAATGCTTCCAATATCCAATATGTTGTGGGACTTACCGCAACTGGAACATTTGTGTTAGTTCCTCTATCTCAAATAGTTTAATATGTCTTGCTACAATACAGTTCCAATTAGCATAATTCCTCCTACAAGCCAAGGAGTTGGGCCGCTTGTGTGGCAGAATGGTAGCCAGATCAACAGGCTTAATCCTACTCTTAATCCAGCTTTGGTTCTTTATGATGGTTCTGTAACTCGTTTTGGTGATGGATCTGTACAGGCTCCTATTTATTTGCCTTCACTACAGCAAGTATCTGGAACTCCATTGAGGAGTGTGGGTGCAGATGTAAATGGTACATTGGGTTATTACAATCCGCTTGCGTCTGGATCTGGAACTGGAACAGCTAACCAAATTTACACTGTTAATAGTTCTGGAACTGCCCCTATTTGGCAGACAGGAATTGTAGGAGTAAGTGGAACTGTTACTGCCGCACCACAGGGATCTGGACTTGTGGGAGAAGTTCTTTCTTGGTCATCTGGTAGCATAGCTTTTAATCCAACTGGACAAACCCAAGAGTTGTTAACAATTACATCAGGATCAAATCCTCCATTAACTAATGGAGATTGGCAGTTTTCTGCTGTTTTTATTATTAATTGCACTAATGTTACAATTACCGCTGGTGCTGGATTTGTTGCAGGAATAAGTACAGCTACGGGAGTTCCTTCTATTCCAAATAGACTTCAATTTCCTATTATTAATGGTGCATCTGGAAATACGTTTACTTGTGAAGTTTCATCTCCAATTGTTAATGTAATCCAAAATACTAATAATACGGTTTATGCGGTTGCTCAAGCACCAGCAACTTCTGGAAGTGGAAGTTCAGTTACTATTGGTTGTTATCTTACGGCTCGTAGAATGCGATAACCCATGTATGGCACAACCAACTTCTGTGGGTGTGGAACTCAATACCCAATAGTCCCTGGATCTAATCCCTCCCTTGTTACTTGGGATGGACAGAAGTTTGTCGTTGCAGATGGAAGTAATCAGCTTCCAATTAATCTTCCCTACATTCAGCATTCCAATGTGTCTAACGCACCTTTTCTTTTGTGTGCCACAGCACAAGGGGTTTTGGCTAAATTAAAATATTTTGCCAGCATTACTATTAATTATCTTCTAGTTGGTGGGGGTGGTGGTGCTGGTTCATCAAATAATGGTGCTTGCGGAGGTGGAGGTGCTGGTGGATTTTTAACATCTTCAATAGTTACTGATTCAGATAACATATTAAATATAATAGTAGGAAATGCTGGTAGTGTTGGAACCAATGGTGGAGTTGGAGCCAACGGTGGAAATTCATCCATATCTTATAAATTAAATACTATTGTTGCTTATGGTGGGGGTGGTGGTGCTGGTGATCATTCTCCTTTTGAAAATGGCGTTAATGGAGGATCTGGAGGTGGTGGGGGTACTGATGGTGCAACTTATGGACTTGGAGGATCTCCAATACTTAATCAAGGATATGCTGGAGCAGTAGGAAGATTTATTGATAGCGACACTAAAATGGGTGGTGGAGGTGGTGGTGCTGGAAGTGCTGGAAGCATAGGAACTGTAGGTAGTGACATTGTTGGAGGCAATGGAGGTAATGGACTAGCATCATCCATAACTGGAACATCTATTTATTATGCCGCTGGTGGTGGAGGGTGTGGTGATGATGCCGCTGGATCAAACGGAACAGGATGGGGGAATTATGGAAGCGGAGGAAATGGAGGAACTACTGGTGGATTTTCTACAAGTGGATTCTCTGGTGTTTGCATCCTTTCGATTCCTAACCAATATTTCTCTGGAATTTATACCAATGCCACTCAATCATCTGATGGAGCAGGAAACACCATTTTGACTTTTACTGGTAACGGCACATATACTACATAACTATTGATCTTTTCTTAAAAACCAACTATAACTAAAAAACTATGGCTTGCGGATGTAACAATACTGGATCGGGATACTACGGTGGATGTAATTGCAACAACACCGTCCAATACGCACCATCGGCTTGTAACCCTAATTTCCCAACAACTTGTACAGCTCTTGGTACTGGTGTAATCCAGCGTGTAGTTGGTGAGGATTACTCTTCTTGTAAGTACACTGTACCTACTATTTTATCAAATAGCATTCTTACTTATAATCAATCAACTGGACTTGTAAATTGGGGAGATGGATCTTCAAGTAATCCTATTTTCTTGGGAGGTAGTAACGGTGCTATTTATCCAGCACAAAATATCATTGCTGGTAATTCTTATACCATTGTTTTTGTTGGTACAACTAGCTGGACTTCTATTGGAGCATCCTCAAATACAGTAGGTGTTACATTTACTGCTACAGGAGTGGGATCTGGAACTGGAACTGCTTCTATAGTTTCTTCAAATCAAGTATCATCTACAATAGTTGGGGCAATTCAAGGAACTACTCCAACTGGTCAACTTGTTGCATTTAATCCAAATACATCTTCTGAAACTCAATTTCCTGTTGTTTCTCCTAGCGGAACTACAACGACTTGGGGAACAGTTGAAAATATTGTTCCAACACAAGGATTGGTTTATAGACCAAGTGTCAGCGGAACCCTTGGAAGTGTAGCTCAACTTACTGGATCTTCTGGTCAAGTAGTATCATTTGATGCTAATGGCAATCCTTATGCAGTTGCCGCTACTGCAATCACAGGAACCAGTGTGCCATCTGGTGCTGTTCTTCCATTTGCTTATAATGTAACTACTGGTATTGTTCCTGCTGGATGGTTGTTGTGTGATGGTTCAGTATATACAACAGCGGTATATCCTACCCTTGGAGCATTGTTAGGTAATACTTATGGAGGAAGCACTGGAACATTTGGTGTTCCAAACCTATCTGGTTTGTTTATCCGTGGTGCTGGAACTCAAACATCTGGTGGTGTAACATATTCCGCTGGAACTATTGGAACTATCCAAGCTGATAATTTCCAAGGACATGAACATTCTTATGGTGGAACTGCAACATCAAATACATTTGCTGGTGGATCTGGTGCTGGATTAACTGGATCTGCTAAAACAACGACCAGTGAGATTACTGATGGAACAAATGGAACTCCTCGCTACGGAACAGAAACTCGTCCTGTAAACCTTGCAATGGTTTACTGCATAAAAATCTAGCCAAAAATGGCACAGGATGGAAGAGTTTACGATGGTTCTACGATAACGATTGGAATGGATGCGGAAACGCATCCGTCAATCCTTCCAGCGGAATATGTTTCATCGTGCGTAAACCGATCTTTTAGACAAGGAGTAAATGCTACTCGTCCTCCATTTACGGAGATCCCAATTACGTTAGCATATGGACAAGATCCATCTATCCTTACTGCATTCCAAACTGGAAACTTCCAAGGTGCTTGGCCTTACAAGGCAATCAAATCTGGTTCACTAGATGGGTTTGTAGTTTCAGTTGCAGGAACAATTTACTTTGTTTCTATCGTTAACAATGTAGGCACTCTTTACAAACTCATTGATGGAAATGATCCAACCATGATGCATACATGGTTTATTCAAGCTGAAGATTGGATGTATATCCAAAACGGATACCAAGATCCTATTGCATGGTCTGGAGATATATCTGGTGTTCCAACAAATCTCCAAGCACAAGGAAATGGATCTACAACTATTAATTTAACTTGGACGGAAAATGCCCCAGGTGCGGTCTCAAACGAAATCCAAGTTCAATCTGGTAGCACAATATTTAGCACCATTGCCATAGTTTCGTATGGACAAGTTGGATATAGTTTTTCTGCTGTTAATTCAACCACTCAATACGAATTCCAAGTTCGTAGCGTATTTCCAGATGGTTCATCTACTCCTTGGTCAAACATTGCAACAACTACGGCTGGCAATAAAACGATCACAGCGGCACAGCCCAATACTTGTTTTAGGCTCAACCCTGTTAAGCAACAGATGCCGATTGGAACAATCATGGCATATGCTTACGGGCGTGTAGCAGTGAGTGATGCCAGCAACAACATCTACATTTCTGACATCATCTACGGAAACGGATTCACAACGACATCCAATACCCAAAACTTTACCGAGCAAACCTACTGGCAAGAAGGTGGTTCATTTACTCCCCCTGCTAATCTTGGATTGATTACAGGCATGAGGATCATGCCGTCCCTCAACATCAATGTGCGTGGTCAAGGTGAGCTTGTAGTATTCTGTGAGAACGGATCATTTACTCTTGATCTCTCCCAAGATCGCACAACATGGCAAGCCAACAACATCCAGAAGGTTTCTCTTATTGGTCGTGGTTGCAGATCCCCTTGGAGCATTACTGGAGTCAACAACGATGTCTATT
>Ga0208872_1001000_pt1 | contig 18474 bp, 16 predicted proteins | sample CryBogCBH12Aug08_FD_185508 | JGI IMG/M metagenome (GOLD analysis project Ga0208872, IMG submission 185508) | Freshwater microbial communities from Crystal Bog, Wisconsin, USA - CBH12Aug08 (SPAdes) | ecosystem: Environmental > Aquatic > Freshwater > Lake | place: Crystal Bog, Wisconsin, USA...
ATATCCCGTATCAGAACCAGAAGGAGAAAGAGTGGCATCCGTATTTTTTTTAGACATAATTAAAAGACTTAAATAGTTTTCGGTTTATTTAAATGCATTCAACCCGGTAATATCCATGCCGGTTATTAACAAATGTATATCATGGGTACCTTCATAAGTAATTACACTTTCCAAATTCATTATATGCCTCATAATACTGTATTCTCCCGTAATACCCATTCCTCCCAACATCTGACGGGCATCCCTGGCTATATTGGCAGCTATTTCACAGCTATTTCTTTTAGCCATACTTACCTGTGCAGGTGTTGCCCTGCCATCATTCATCAGTACCCCTAAGCGCCAGACTAATAACTGTGCTTTTGTAATTTCAGTTATCATTTCAGCCAGTTTTTTTTGCTGTAACTGAAATCCGGCAATAGGTTTATCAAACTGTATCCTTTCTTTGGCATATCGCAAGGCAGTATCATAACAATCCATCGCAGCTCCCAATGCCCCCCAGGCAATCCCGTAACGTGCTTTACTTAAACAACTTAAAGGCCCCTTTAAGCCACTAACTCCCGGTAAAATATTTTCTTTTGGCACTTTTACATTATCAAATACCAGTTCCCCAGTTGCACTGGCACGAAGGCTCCATTTACCATGAGTAGTAGGTGTGGAGAAACCCTCCATCCCTCTTTCCACAATTAATCCCCTCACTTTACCTGACTCATCCTTTGCCCATACTACAGCAATATCAGCAAAAGGAGCATTACTGATCCACATTTTAGCCCCGTTTAATATTACATATTCTCCCGCATCTGTAATATTTGTCAGCATATGAGATGGATCACTACCATGATTGGGTTCTGTAAGGCCAAAACAGCCGAGCATTTCACCACTTGCCAGTTTGGGTAAGTATTTTGTTCTATGTACTTCAGATCCATAAGCATAAATGGGAAACATTACAAGACTACCCTGCACACTGGCAGTAGATCTAACCCCACTATCTCCTCTTTCCAATTCCTGCATCATCAGCCCATAACTGATATAATCCAGACCACCTCCTCCATATTGTTCAGGAACCGTAGGACCAAAACAACCCATATCTCCCAATTGTTTTACAATTTGTCTTGGAAATTCAGCCCGCTGGGCATATTCTTCAATAATGGGCGAAATCTCTTTTTTTACATAATTACGAACAGCGTCACGTACCATTTTATGTTCTTCGGATAATAATTCATCCAATAAATAATAATCGGGCGATTGAAATAAATCGGTTTTGACTGCCATAATATTAATATTTAATACTTTTTATTATTCAATTTTATTATCCAACTGAGTTATTACTGCTAAATAATTAGTCTTAAAGGAAGTAATCAACAGAATTTTCTGTATTAGTTTATACCCTTCCTAATTAATTTGTTTACGCCTAAATAAGGTAACTGTATACTCAATCAACAAATTTATAGCGAAGCAAACAGCATAGTTCAAATTATTGTATATTTATTTTTTGCCAAAACCGGTATATGAGAAAACGATTATTGCCTTCTTTTCTTACACACCCAATTTTATTCAACCTTACTTAATCATAATAAATCTTCAGTTTAATTTACCTCAACCCGAAAATTTAATCCATGCAACCAACTACAATTCTATCCAAAAATGCTAACAAAAGCTGGTGGTATAATATTGTTACTCATCTCACTTTTTATGTGCTTCTCTTTATTCTGGCAGGAATTGCACTAGGTATTTTTAATCCACCGCTGGCTGTTAAAATGGAACCTTTAGGTAAGAATTTTGTAGAAATCATTAAACTTTTTATCAATCCGATTATCTTTCTAACAATTGTTCTGGGAATCAGCAGTATTGGCAACCTTAAAAAAGTAGGAAGGATAGGAATAAAGGCACTTTTGTATTTTGAAGTTGTAACCACATTCGCATTATTTATAGGAGTTGCAATTGCACTAATTTTCCAGCCAGGCAAAATTGATAAATCCGGTTTATCTATTGGAGATGCTTCCAAATATACCAGTAATCCAAATGCACATTTTGACTGGATTAAATTCCTCCAATCCAATCTTACTCTGCAGGTATTATTTGCCGCCATTATTTTCGGTATCATTCTTAACTATTCCAAATACAGGCTTCCGGTGATTCATTTCTTAGGCAAGATATCTCATTATGTATTTACAGCCCTAAAGTGGTTTATGTATCTGGCTCCTGTTGGTGCATTTGGCGGTATAGCTTTCACTATTGGCAAATTTGGTGTAAAAACTTTAATCCCTTTAGCCAAACTCATGGGTTGTGTTTACGTTACCTGCATTCTATTTATTTTTCTGATACTGGGAACCATATTAAGGTATTACAAAATTAATATTTGGCACTACCTTAAAAATATAAAGGATGAAATTTTAATTGTTTTGGGCACATCTTCATCAGAAGCAGCATTGCCTTCAGTTATGAAAAAACTGGAAAAAATGGGATGCAGTAAATCTGTAGTTGGACTGGTTATTCCCACAGGCTATTCCTTTAATCTGGACGGTACTTCCATTTATTTATCTATGGCAGTAATTTTCATTGCACAGTTATACAATGTGCATTTAAGTGTAGGTGAGCTGGTTATGATTATTTTAATATTAATGCTTACTTCAAAAGGGGCAGCTGCAGTTACGGGAGGGGGATTTATTATATTATCTTCCACATTAGCAGCCCTTCATAAAATACCATTGGAAGGGTTGGCATTTTTATTAGGAGTAGATAAATTTATGAGTGAGGCCCGGGCCATCACCAATCTTATAGGAAATGGGGCTGCCACATTGGTAATTGCAAAAAGTGAGAATGAGTTTAAAGATTTATAAAACAATTTATTTACTGAGCGGATACCTTGATGGTATTATAAGCAGTATCTGCACAACCATTGCCAGTAACAATTAGGCGGATGGTATAATTAGAAGGTGAAGCATTTTTCTGATAAGTGCTCTGGGTAAATACATCATATGTAGTATCTATATTCCCATTACCCAAATTCCAGTAATAACCACTGATACCACCATGTAAAATTGTAGATTGACTGGTAAAACCCCAGGTTTCTGAAATATTGCCATTTGTACTAATCCAAGCAGTTATAAAACTAGCTTGAGGTGCAGCATTTGGTCCTTTTGCGCTAACCATCTTATGTGTTGTATAAATCAACCTTGAATTAAGATAAATTTTCATAATTACATCATAATCATTCATATATTGAAATTGGTACTGAATGGGCATTGATGCAGTTGTATCTGCATAACCTGTAGAAAAATTCCAATAATAAACCGCTCCTGCTGGAACATTGGTAGCTGTTGGTGTAAACTTAAAATATTCATTGGAACAAGCATTATATGCTACGGCATTAAAATCTCCTGTAATAGGATATGTTCCAGGAATGGTTACTTTGATAACTGTATCGGCAGTACAACCTGCATCTGCAGTAATTGTTAATTTTACCGGATAAGTGGTATCCTTTGCAACAGCCGGAAACTGATGCCTTATTAATCCATTAGAAGAATTATAAGTAGTTCCGTCTCCCCAGTTCCATAAATAATTAATTACAGAACCTTTATTGATACTGGATGTGCTGTTAAAAGTTACATAATTTGTATTAGTGGAAAAATCGAACTGGGTATAAAAACTGGGCACCAATTTAATTTGCTGCCCCCATGCCTGAACAGAGAAAGTAGTGGAAGCTAATAAATTATCATTGCTATTTTTTATTTCAAGCAATACAGCATAAGCTCCTGTAGCATTATATGCATGTTGCACATTAGTGCCAGTAGCAGAACCTCCATCTCCAAAATACCAATAGTAAGTATTGGCAGAAGAAAGATATTGAGATGAAGATGCTGTAAATGTAAACACTTCATTATCAGGATAACAAGGATCTGTTTTACTATATTTTACCAGTAAACTTCCTACAGTTATTTTAGTTGTATCATTACTTGTGGTAGATTTTCCAATAATATTGCCGGTTGAGTCAGTTCCAACAATAGGAACCTCATTCTTTTTACAGCTGAAAAAGAATGTTGCCATCAAAAAAATTAAACAATAATATGATGGTTTTAATTTACTCATGTTAGTACAAATGCAATGATATTTAATAGTGTGGAATAGTAATTACACCGGTGGCTGTGTCTTTACATCCGGAATTACCTGTTACAATAAAAGTGATGGTATAATTTGTGTTTACACTCGCTTTAGGATAGATATCCTCTACAAAAGTATCAAAATTATGATCAGCTTTACCATCTCCAAAATTCCAGAAATAATCTGTAAAATATCCATGAGGAATAATCGCTTCACTGTAAAACGACCAGGTTTGATAATTTGTACTATCAGATACCAACGTTTTAATAAACAAGGCTTTAGGTTTTACATTCTGACCAAAAGCAAAAACCGGCTTGTTTACCTGATAAATTATGGAACCATTCAGCGAAATAGTCATAATCACATTAAAGGTATTCTGATAAGTAAAAGTATGAGTTACAGGATTACCTGTATATGTACCAGATGCATCTGCAAAATTCCAGCTATAAACTGCACCGGCTGGCACCCCGGTAGTAGTTGGTGTAAATACAATATATTCACCTGTACAAACATTATAACTAACTGCGTTAAAATCACCTGTAATATTATAAACAGCTACCGTTGCAACTTTAACTGTTGTTGAATCCTTACAACCCGAATTTGCGGTAACGATTAGTTTAACAGGGTAAATTACATTACTGGGAGAATCTGGAAAATTATGTTTAATTACCAGATTAGATGTATTTGTTATGGTTCCATCACCAAAATTCCAGGTGTATCCTGTAAGTGTTCCATGCTGCACTGATGAACTGCTGGTAAAAGTCATATTATTCATGTAGTTCACATCATATATCTGAGTGGAGAAAGTGGCATGAGGTGTTACCTCCTGTCCCCAAGCAGCAATAGATATAGAAGCAGTATACAATACGGAACCACTGCTGCTTTTTATATTTAAAACTACTGTATAAGTTCCGGTATTAGTGTAAATATTGCCCACTGTTACTCCGGAAGCAGAATTACCGTCTCCAAATGTCCAGTTAAATGTTGCACCTGATGGTAAGTTTGGGGCAGTTGCAGTAAAGGCAAAAATTTCATTGCTTGGGTAACATGGCGAAGTTTTACTGTATGTAATTACTACAGATCCAATGGTAACATTGGTAGTATCCATATAATCTGAAGTTGCACCACCTATAACAGTAGAACCAGAGCCATTAGTGCTATTATTACCAGAAGAAGGGTTATCAATGGTTTTATTGCAGGCAGAAATGAATCCTGACAATAACACTAGAACTATAATATATCTAAACTGATTGATCATTATTAAATTGCTTTGAACTTAGGGATTTACTATTAAATGCCTCAATACTACTGTAAAAATCGTTTATATTTTTGGCTTTATAGAAAGTAACCTGTTTCATTTAAAAAAAACTACACATGCATTTAAGTTTTATAAAAGTAAACCACAACTTTTCTCAAACTAATAGTTAATCATTTACATTTATTATACCTTCTTTAGAAAAAGATACCTTTTTAACGATAAATAAAGTTAATAATCTGTTAAAACAATAACTTACTCCGTATTAAGCTAAATAGCTGCTCATTTCAACCTGGTATTGTTTTGCTATCTCTGATGCTTCAGAAACAAAAGTTTCATCTTTTGCTGCAAACAAAATTGCCCTGCTCACATTTACAAGCAACCCACAATCCTTGTTCATACCATATACACTAACTTCTCTTAAGCTTCCGCCTTGTGTACCTACACCCGGAACCAATAAAAAATGTTCAGGAATAATTTTACGGACATTTGTCAATTCACTTGCTTGAGTTGCCCCCACTACAAACATTAAGTTATCTGGTGAGCCCCAGGAAGCAACAGTTTCTAATACTTTCTCATATAGATACCGGTCACCTGTTTTCTGTAATTCAAAATCACCAGCACCTTTATTGGAAGTTAATCCCAATACAATTGCCATTTTATTTTCATATTCCAAAAAGGGTCGTACACTGTCTTCTCCCATATAGGGTGCCACTGTAACCGCATCAAAAGGCAGGATTTCAAAAAAAGTTTTTGCATACTGGGCAGAAGTATTACCTATATCACCTCTTTTAGCATCTGCAATTGCAAAATGTGTATCCGGAATATAATGCAGGGTTTTTTCCATTGCCTCCCAGCCTTTTAGTCCCTGGGCTTCATAGAATGCAGTATTAATCTTATAACTTACACAAAAATCTTTAGTGGCATCAATAATTGCTTTATTAAACTGAAATACCTCTTCAGGTAAACCTTGCAGGTGTTTAGGTATTTTAGTGATATCTGTATCCAGGCCAACACAAAGAAAAGATCTCTTTTTCTGAATCTGTTGAATTAACTGTGCTCTGTTCATATTGCGAAATTACAACCGTAGATAAAATTTTCAGTATAAATTTGAAAACTACATGAATTCAATAAATCACTAAACAAACTTTATGAAAATTGCAGTACTTGGTTGTGGTATGGTGGGCAGGGCTATTGCTTTGGACCTTTCAGCTTCTTTTAAAGTAAGCTCATTTGACCTGAATGAAGAAAATCTGAAAATTTTAAAAGATAGAAACCCTGCAATTGAAACTGTGCAGGCAAACCTGCAGGATTATGATTCCTATACAAAGTGGTTACAGGATTTTTCGTTGGTTGTTACTGCTGTTCCCGGTTTTATGGGTTTCAAAACATTGCAAACTGTAATTGAATGTGGTAAAAATGTGGCAGATATTTCATTTTTTCCGGAAGATGCACTTCAGTTACATGAACTTGCCAAACAACAACAGATTACTGTAATTACGGATATTGGCGTAGCCCCGGGAATTTCCAATTTGTTTCTTGGTCATTATAACGAAGAAATGTCCATCAGTAATTTTGAATTCTATGTAGGAGGATTACCTGTCATCCGAAAAAAACCGTTTGAATATAAAGCGCCATTCTCTCCGGTAGATGTAATTGAAGAATATACCAGACCTGCACGTTTAAAAGAAAACGGACATATTGTTACAAAACCGGCTCTAAGTGAAAGGAACCTGATGTTTTTTGAAGGTCTTGGAACTTTAGAAGCTTTTAATACAGACGGCCTAAGAAGTATCCTTTACACAATGCCACATATTCCAAATATCAAAGAACAAACCCTTCGGTACCCGGGTCATATTGATTTAATTATCGCATTAAAAGATGCCGGATTTTTTAGTAAAGATAAAATCAACCTAAATAACACAGAGATCAGTCCGCTCCAATTTACCTCCAAAATCTTATTTAACGATTGGAAACTGGGATTGGAAGAAGCTGAATTAACAGTGCTTAGAATATTAATAGAAGGCGAAAAAGAGGGTAGGCATTTAAAACTATTATTTAACCTCACTGACAGGTATGATCCTGAAACTAAAATCTCTTCTATGAGCCGTACTACAGGCTATACCTGCACTGCAGCTGCGCATTTAATTGCAAAAGAACTATTTACAGAAAAGGGGGTTTTTCCTCCAGAATTAGTGGGTAAACATAAAAGCTGCTTTGATTTTATACTAAACCACCTTAAAAACCGTAACATACTGATCAAAGAAAATTAATGTTAAGACTAAATGGTTTTATTCGCACTGTATATTACAGCCACCGGGAGTAGGATTACCAATTTTTTCAATAGTGTATCCATTTTCAGCATCCAGCCAAAAAAATTTAGTAGTATAAAAGTGATGCACATATAATTGGTCTCCTTTACAACAGGTATAATCTAAATTAGAATGGTATTTTTTACCAAACATATTGGTATAGGAAGAAGTTGAAACAGCAATGATAGTAATTGCGGCAAAAGCAATGATCAGGTTAAGTTTGAATCTTGTTAACATAGGTGACAGATTTTATTGTTATTAATTTTTTCGTTCTGTTCTATATAAAGCTATAACTATACCAAACCTAAAAAATAATAAATTAAATTGATTATCAAATACTTATAAATAAACACAGCAATTTTATTCTATTTATTTTGGAAATATTTTCCAAAATCCGGAATTAAAAAAGGCTGCCTCAAGGGCAGCCTTTTTTAATTCCGGATCCAATCTGCTAATAAGTATAAATAACATAGCCCCAGGGTTCAATATTCCATCCTTTTGAAGTAAGGGTTTCAATGCTGTGTGCAAAAACATTTTTTACTTTGCCAAGTAAGGCAGAATCTGTAATTTTTATAGTTTGTTCCTTATCACTCCAGTTTAAAATTACCAGCACTTTGTTATTACCGCTTTGTCTAACATAGGCATAAATAGCATCCTCATTACCAACAACCACTTTTTTAAAGGAAGCATTAGATGCCAAAGCAGGGTTAGTTTTACGAAGATGTAATAAAGTAGTATAAAACTGCTCTCTTTGATATGTTTTAAGTGTAATTGTGTCTTTGTCAAAGAAACGGATTGCTCGTAGGATAGGCTCTTCCTGACCACTGTAAATCAAAGGAACACTTCTCTTAATTGTTTGAGTCATTACAGCAAAAGGGGCATGCACTGCACCAGGAGTTGTTTCATAATCAGCTTTTTCCCAACTGTTTTCATCATGGTTACTTGTAAAAAACATTCTTAGGGCATTGGCAGGAAATTGCTGATCTGTTCTGTTCAATGCACTGTCAAAAGCTGAAGCCTTACTGATACCTTTCGCAATTTTTTTAAACAAGGAAAAATCATTCCAGGTATAGGTTGCATCAAATCCATCTGCATTTAATTGAGGTTTATCACCTTCTGCCAGCATGAAAATATTTTTTTCACTTTTAAGTTCTGAAATAGCCCTTTTCCAGAAATCATCCGGTACATCACCAGCTACGTCACAACGGAAACCATCAATTCCGGTTGTCTTTATCCAGAACTTTAACTGTGCAATCATTGTATCCCTTAATTCAGGATTGGCATAATTCAGCTTTCTCGTATCAGCCCAATCTGCAGCCATCATCGCTTTTCCCTCTTTATCCTTTACATAAAAATCAGGATGCTTTGTTAACCAGTAATGATCTGCTCCTGTATGATTTGGTACCCAGTCAATAATCACTTTAAACCCTTTCTCATGCGCTTGTTTCACCAATGCTTTCCAGTCGCTCATTGTGCCAAATTCAGGATTAACAGCAGTATAATCTGCCACTGCATAATAACTACCCAGGCTTCCTTTTCTATCGATTTTGCTTATCGGATTAATGGGCATAAACCAGAGTGTTTGTACACCCATCTTTTTTAACCGGTCTAAATGTTTGGAAAAAGCTTTAAAAGTTCCTTCCGGTGTATATTGCCTAACATTCACTTCGTAAATATTACCTTGTAGGATCCATTTTGGATGGCCATCTACCCTTGCAGTATCATTGGCCAGAGATAATTGAGCGTAAAATAAAGCAGCGACAATCATTAATTTTTTTAGCAATCGCATAATCTGTTGTTTTAGACTTCAAAAGTAATAATTAATGTGTAATTTAAACACATTAACATAGCTTGTTAAAAAATTATTCCGATTCTGCTTTTATCTAAGCATATAGTAATTTCATTGAAAATTATCCGGAATGAAAGGGTTGTTTATATTACTTATTTTGATAGTGAATTCGCCAAATATTTATTCACAATGCAGGACTTACCGTGTTACAGATGGTGGAGACACGCTTAACTGTACTGATTTTAATGGTAAAAAGCAAGGTAAATGGGTAATTCACCTGGAAGAATTGAGAGGCGAACCAGGGTTTGAAGAAGAAGGAGTTTTTAAAGAGGATAAAAAAGAGGGAAAATGGAGAAGATTTAATTTAATGGGTGATTTACAGGCCGTTGAGAATTACCACTGGGGACAAAAAAATGGAACACAGCAATATTACTTTATGAATGAACTGGAACATGAAGAAAGCTGGTTAGCCATTGATCCCAAAAAGAAATATGATACCATTGAAGTGCCCGATGTATATGACCCTTATAAAATTGAAAGAAAAATTATAAAAGTGCAGGCATACAGTTTAAAGCATGGCGTATGGAAATATTACCAGCCTGGAAGTTTATCGCTGATAAAAACAGAAAACTATGTCTTTGATTCATTATATAAACCATTGCCATTAAGCAGGGATTTAGTTTCAGATACTTCAAATATTAAACATGCAGTTATTGATACTACCGGGAAAACTGCTGCAGGACAAAAACCAGTACCTAAAGAAGTATCTGATTTTGACAAAAAAAACAGCAAAAAGAAAAAATATAATATCAGGGATGGTAGTACTAACAATTAAATGAATACCTGCCCTTAAATATGGTTCTGTTTCTTAAAATACTGTTTAAAAAAAGCTAATTGATAAATAACCGCATTAGACCAGTAATCCCAGTTATGTATTCCCGGCCTCTCAATGTAGTCATGCTTAATGCCAAGGCGTAGCATTTTCTGATGCAGGTTTTTGTTATATTTATAAAAAAAGTCTTCTGTTCCGCAATCAATAATAATAGAAAGTGAATCATCTGAATAATGTTCAATTAAATTGATCACAGAAAGGTCTTTCCAGTTTTGCAGATGATGTACCGTATCTCCAATCCTTTTATCAATTTCAAACTTTCCTGCAAATGGCAACAGATCTACTCCACCACTCATACTGCCACAGGCCCCAAAAATATCCTGATGCCTGAACCCAAGGAATAAGCCACCATGGCCCCCCATACTTAAACCTGTTATAGCTCTTCCATTTCGGTTGCTTATGGTTTTAAAGTGAGAATCTATGTAGATTGTCAATTCCGTTGAAACAAAGGTTTCATATCTGAAGCTGCTGTCAACCGGAGAATCAAAATACCAGCTGCCATAAGATCCATCCGGGCAAACAATCAGAAGCTGGTAATCATCCGCCATTTGCTTAATCTGTGGCACCAGTTTAATCCAATCGCTGTACTTTCCACTAAAGCCATGTAATAAATAAACAACCGGAAATCGCTGTTCTGCAACGGCGTAGTTGGCCGGACTAATTACTACTGCTTTTACTTCTTTGTGCATTGCAGTGCTATACACATTGATGGTATCAGCAGTAGCACCATTTACACATAAGACTGAAAAGTATAAGCCTATACTGAATATAATTTTTACCATAATTTTCAACTATCGGTGATTTAGATACTGTTTTCACTAATGTACTTCATTAGTTTTCCGGTATTTTATTAGGCATTGTATTAAATTTAAATACAAAATGTTTCTGGCATGTAAATTATGTAAAATACTAATACACTAAAAAATATTAATCACTTAAATCTCAATTATAGCTTTTCAAAAAAGTAATATATTTCTATACCATTTATTTACTAAATGAAAGCTAAAAAAGAGGTTTGTTTAATAATAAAAAATAACTAATAAACCAACATTTACTGATTCTGAAATACTCAAAATACGAGAAAAGTTATCCACACCATAAAAATTATTTTTTATTTAAATATTTTAAATTCCTTTTCACCAAAAATCCTTATCTGTATTAGTTTTTAGCCGAATTAGCATGCTACTTTCTTCTTACATTGTTCTGGGCAAGTCCACCAATTGGTGGACTTGCCCAGAACAATGTAAGAAGAAGGTAACCAGTTGGTATGCCTTAATCAAGGAAAAAGTATACTTAAGTTATATACAAAAAAGCCACCTGCAGGTATACAGGTGGCTCAAAACATGAAAACACTACTTATTTGGAATCTAATTTCTGCATTGGGTTAACGCCACTGCCCGGGTTTCTTCTGTTAACATTTCCGGCTTTATAAATCTGAAACTTTGAAGGTTCATCAAATTTAGGCCAGCTGTTATTACTGGTATTGATATCAGCTGTTTCTTTTAATGGATCTAACTGAATACTGGTTGCCTTTTTGTGGGTAATGAATACCTTGGTAACTTTATTTTCATTCTTTCTCCATATTTGAGCGGGTATTCTTTCAATTTCAGAAGTACCATCTTCAAAATTAAACTGAACAATAATTGGCATTACCAAACCCCCTTTATTACTGAATGTAATTTCATACAGGTTAACATCGCTGTATTTTGCTTTTTCTTCAGCTGTTAAAGGATCCGGAGTGCCACCACCAAAAGAAGGCTGTTCTATTTTAATGGTACTGTCATAAGGAATAATACCACGGTCATATTTCCAGTAAAAATCATGCAGGCTGGTATCTGCATCTGTTAAAAAGACAATTTTTTTATCTGTCCTGTTCCTGATTTTAGAGATATCATCAAATGTAGGTATTGCAGGTTTATCCAGGCCACGCTGGCCACCGGCAGCTCCGGGTCTTCTGCCAAAACCATTGGATGGAGCTTCAGTGGCTGCAGTTGGATCAAATACTGCATGTTTTACAGTATCTATCGCAATATCAACCGGGTCAATACCATAAAACCATCCTCTCCAGAACCAGTCCAGGTCTTCAGCACTTGCATCTTCCATTGTTCTGAAAAAATCTGCAGGTTCAGGATGCTTAAATGCCCATCGACGTGCATATTCCCTGAAAGAATAATCAAATAGTTCCCTGCCCATGATGGTTTCTCTTAAGATATTTAATCCGGTAGCAGGTTTTGTATATGCATTAGGGCCAAAGTTTACAATATTTTCACTGTTGGTCATAATAGGTTCCAGCTGGTCTTTAGGCAATTTCATATAATCAACTATTGCCCAGGCAGCACCTTTGCGGGAAGGGTATTTATTGTCGTACAGTTCTTCAGTAAGGTATTCCACAAAGCTGTTTAATCCTTCATCCATCCATGTCCATTGTCTTTCATCACTATTTACAATCATCGGGAAAAAGTTATGGCCTACTTCATGAATAATTACACCCAGCATTCCATTTTTAGTAGCTTCACTGTAACTTCCATCTTTTTCGGTTCTTCCGAAATTGAAACAAATCATTGGGTATTCCATACCATTACTGGCTTCAATACTCTGTGCAACCGGATAAGGGAATGGAATGGAGAATTTGGAATAGGTTTTTATGGTATGTTCCACTGCTTTGGAAGAAAATTTACGGTACAAACCATATGCTTCTTTTCCGTAAGCACTCATACACATTACTTTTTTACCTTCCACTTTAGTGGCAAGGGCATCCCATATAAATTTACGGGAAGAACCCCATGCAAAATCTCTTACATTTTCAGCTTTGAAAACCCAAGTTTTTTTAGCACTGTTTTTAGCAATTTCTGCTTTTTTGGCTTCATCCAGTGTCACTATTTCTACAGGGTCTTTGGATGTTTGTGCTTTTTGCCAGCGGGCCAGCTGTGCTGCAGATAATACTGCAGGATAATTCTGGCATTCACCGGTAGCCATAACCACATGATCTGCAGGAACAGTCATTTTAACATTAAAGTTTCCAAAAGTGAGGGCAAATTCGCCTCTACCTGTAAACTGATGATTCTGCCAGCCCTGAAAATCGCTGTAAACGCATAAACGTGGGTACCATTGTGTCATAGTAAATAAATAGTTCCCGTCTTCAGGAAAATATTCATAACCACCACGGCCACCCAGTTTCATCCTGTCGGATATATTATAATACCAATCCACATTAAACACAAATTTCTGTCCGGGTTTTAAAGCTGTTGGTAATTCTACACGCATCATTGTTTTGTTGATAGTGTAGCTCAATTTATTACCGGTAATATCTGTCAGTTTCGTAATCTTATCACCATAGCCATTGTCCTTTTTCTGATCATCCAGCCTGTCTATCATTGTTGTAGTTACAACCCGGCCCAAGTTACTGCCATCCTGATAATTTGCATTATCAAGTGTACTATGTTCATTTTCATCCAATTGTAACCAGATATAAGTTAATACATCCGGTGAATTGTTAAAATAAGTGATGGTTTCACTTCCTGTTAATTTCAATTTTTTTTCATCTAACTCAGCTTTTATATCATAATCTGCCCTTTGTTGCCAGTATTTGGGGCCCGGAGCGCCGCTGGCAGTACGATACTCATTTGGCGTAGGAAGAATGGTTCCTAACTGCTCAAACTTATTTCCATGATTAGAACCGGGATTGTTCTTGATATCCTGTGCATTAACTGACACAGCAAAAACAACAATCAACAAAACAAGTAGTCTTCTCATCAGTGTTTAATTTTGGTTTATTTATTCTGATTACTAACCATTACTGTATTCGGTTAGTACCGTTAAAACAAGTTTTAATAAAATGCATCTTTCCTATCTTCTCTAAGTACATATTGCGTCTAATCCATCCAAATTACTTAAAAAAAAATGGAAAACGAAAAGACCTGATTAAATACCGGTTTCTATTTTCTCTCTTCAAAGCACTTATTCGGGCAAAAGCATTATACTTTTTACTTACCATGGAATTCTTTCAAATGCCATTTCAGCAGCCAATGCAAAAATGCCACTACTCACAAATAAAAGGTAATCCCTCCTGCTCACTTTAAAAATTCCTATGGTAATAGCTGTAATCAGCAATATTCCAATTACAAAACAAATCTGCCCAGCTTCGATCCCAAGATTTGCTGCTAATAGTTTAACCACCACACCGGCTCCATTACCAATCAGGCTCTTCAGGTCATTACTAAAACCCAGCCCATGAATCAACCCGAAAATTAAAGCAAAAAAATAAATCAAAGGGAACTTTGATCTGAATGTAAATTTCTTAACAAAAAAGTTACTGATTGCCGTTACTGCAATGGTAACCGGAATTAAAAACTCTATCCAGGCTTTTGATAAATGCAATACATTAAATACAACCAATGCCAGTGTTGTGGTATGACCAATTGTAAATGCAGTTATCAGTACCAATAATTTCTTCCAGTCTGTAAACTGATACCTTAAACTAAGTGCAACGATAAAAAGTATATGATCTAAAGCTGTCCAGTTTACTATATGAGCAAATCCTATGTCAAAATATATCTTTATTGCATCCATGTATTGTGGTTGAAAATAAAAACAGACATTTACGCCATCAAAAAATGATGGTTCAATGGTAAATAGTTTATTTCAATGGCTGATGATGGCCGTTATTTCGGTGGTTCATCCTTTATATATTTCTATAATTGAGGTGAACCATAATGCTAAAGATAAGGAACTGGAAATTAGTGTAAGAATTTTTACGGATGATTTTGAAGCTGCTTTAAAGAAAAATGGAGCAGTAAAAATTGACCTGACGCATCCGGCAGATAAAGCTGCTGCAGAAAAACTGGTAAGTAGTTATATCTTAAATCATCTGCAACTTAAAGTAGATAATCAAATACTACCCATGCACTTTATAGGTTTTGAATTGCAACAGGAAAGTATCTGGACTTATTTTGAAATACCCTACACACCAACACCTAAAAAATTGGAAGTAACCACTACCGTTTTATATGATTACCAGGAAAAACAAATAAATATCATACATGCGAAAGTGCACAATGATGAAAAAAGTTACCGGCTGGATAATCCTAAAAGTTATGCTTCCTTTGAATGGTGAGGAAAAATAACTACTTTAACTCCACCAATACATAAGGATTCAATTCCTTTTCCCTGGTTTTGGGATTCAGAAATGGAAGCGTTAATCCGGTTACCCCAAAGCTGTTAATACGGGTAATGACCCTACTACCAGCATATTTTTGCTGTAACAGGGCTAGGCTATCCAATGGTGCAATCACAAGGTCCCCTTCCTGCACCTGTAAAGAAGATTTAACAGGATAAATATGCTGGGAATAAAAAGCCAGTGAATGGCCTGTATTACCACTGAGCATCACTACCCTATCCTTATTAATTTTATTTTCATTAATATAATTGGCAAATGCTGAACCTTTCTGATAAGGTAACAATGCAGGATAAAAAGCAGTATCCAAAAAAAAGTTCACCCCAATAATGGTAAATAAACTAATAAACAGCAACCTTGGGAAGGCTGGGCTATTTATAAAGAAACGGTATAGCATGAAAACCCATCCAATAGCTGCAATAATTCCCATATAAACAGGAATAGCAGGAAATGGAATTTCCATAAGCAGGATTACGGCAACCCAGAGTAAGGAAAATATAATTAAGTGAAAGTAAGTGAAAAGGTTTATCCATTTTTTTAAGTCCGCTGTATATAATAACCGGTATACAAACTTGCCGGTGATAATAGCAGCCAATGGAAATACTATAAAAATATAATGTGGCAGCTGGGCCTGGCTTCTCCCTAAGATGAAATAAGTTATAATAAATCCTCCGGTAGTAAACCACTCCTGTTTTGAGGAAATAAAAAAACGTTCTTTTATTATACCAACAATATCTAACACAAGTGCTACCAGGAAGAATATGATCCAGGGCAGGAAACTCCAGAGCATGTTTTGTAAAAGAAAGGTAAAATCATTCATTTCTTTAAAATGATTTTCACCGGTATAGCGCCCAAAACTTTGTGTCCAGTAATAAAAACGAAGTCCTGATTTAATTGGATCTCCATTGATAAGTTTACCCGGATGTACATCATATTGCTGATATAAACCCCAACTCATGGGTATTAACAGTATTGCAATAATAAAAATGCCAATGATATATTCCCATCTGAAAAACTGTTTCCATTCCCTTCGGAGTAAAAAATGGGGAAAGAAAGCAAAAGCCGGCATCATTAAAGCAATAGGGCCTTTTGTCATCATTCCTCCTGCTATGGCCATAAATGCAAGAATACAATTTTTCCATTTATTAAACTGATACCATTCTGCCAGTTGCCATAAGCTAAAACTAACCCAACCCATTAACATGGTATCTGTCCTTACGTCATGGGTAATTAAAAATAAAGCCTGTGAACTGGCTAAAATCATGGCACTGAGCAGGGCAATATCTTTCTTATAAAATAAAATGGCCAGCCTGTAAGTACTGTATACTGATAACCAGGCAAATAAGAAAGATGGTAACCGATATGCCCAGTCATGTATACCCAATATTTTCATAAACAATCCTGAAATCCAGAATAACATAGGTGGTTTATCCAGATAGTCCTGCCCAAGATCAAAAAATTGTAAATAGGATTTCCTTTCCAGCATTTCCCGGGATATACTGGCATACTGAGCTGCATCAATATCCATAAGTGGTATTAAAAAAATACCCAGCAGGTAAGTAATACCGCAAAGTAAAAAAACAAGGGTGGCTGTATTTTTTCTGATCATGCTGCAGGTATTTTATCAGTTTGGGTTAATTTACCATATTTTTTTAAATATAAAGACGACATTAATGTACCTATCAGGTAACCCAGAATGGCGCCGCAAATTACATCAGAAGGATAATGTACACCTACATATACCTGCGCATATGCAATTACACCAGCCCAGATAAAGCAAATATATTTCCAGCGATTAAGCAGGCTGCCCCAGGTATAAAATACAAAGCTGGCAAATCCGAAATGATTCGTGGCATGAGAAGAAGTAAAACTAAAGCCTCCTGAGCAATGATCCACCATCAGCCTTACATGGTATTGCAGAAATGGATCTGCACAAGGTCTTAAACGCTGAACAAATAGCTTTAAAATATGACTACTAACCTGATCTGTAATTATAACATTAACTAATGCAAAAAGTATCCATATCCAGGCTTTATCCCTGAAATTGAGGAAAAGGAACACTATAATAAAAAGATATAATGGCACCCAGGTATTGGCATCCCGGCTGATTGGAAGAATGGTATCCAATATACTATTCGTCCAGTTATTATTGATATTCAGGAATAAAAAGATATCCCCCTGCTGGATTAAAAACCAAAGCTTGTCAAATAAGCCCAATGCCAATAATTGAAATATCATATCAGTAAAGATAAAATTTGGCGGGATTTATTCATATTTTTTTGCAAAAGGTTATTTCATATTCTTTATTTACTTAATTTTAAGTGATGTATTTTTATTAATTCAAATAAAGATCATGAAAAGTTTAGCCTTTTATTTTTGTGCAGTATTTAATTGTTTCTTTACTGCTTCTGCACAATCTCAAAATCGCAATTTACCAACAACTACTATTTTACCAGTTTCCCCAATATCACAACAGGTTATAGATTCTATGCCTAATGCATATAATAATAAAAATTATACTTTCATAAAAAAAGGGAATAACGGAAATGGGTTTGATTTGTATGAATCTTCAGTAGATCATATGATGGTAGTTAAACCTGACAACAGTTTTCATGATCAAATGGGAAACAGACAGCAATATGAATTTGTAACTCCTGATTTTCAAAAACCTGAGCAATTCCCAAATAAGCCTGAAAAAAATAAATCAATACAACCACCAAATACCTATTATAAATCCATTCCTACTGAAAAAAATAGGAACCTTATTCCTTTCATTTATAACAACAAAAAAGAGAATAATAAAAACTAACGGATTTTCTTTGCAATAATGATCATTCTGGGGGATTCTTTTAAGAGAAATCTTCCTAAGTTATAATCACCAAAAACTTCCTGTATCTGTAAATGCTGAAAAGCAAGCATTTCAGAAAAATCACTTAAAGAAAATTTGGCAACACG
>Ga0208872_1001001_pt1 | contig 18462 bp, 14 predicted proteins | sample CryBogCBH12Aug08_FD_185508 | JGI IMG/M metagenome (GOLD analysis project Ga0208872, IMG submission 185508) | Freshwater microbial communities from Crystal Bog, Wisconsin, USA - CBH12Aug08 (SPAdes) | ecosystem: Environmental > Aquatic > Freshwater > Lake | place: Crystal Bog, Wisconsin, USA...
CCGGGGTTGCACTTTTGATCGCAGCGCGATCTGGGATACCTGTTGCGATGCACACACCAACAGAGGTGAAGGCGGCAGTAACTGGATCTGGCCGGGCAGATAAGAAACAAGTAGCTCTCATGGTTCAAAATATTCTTGGGCTCGAGAGCATCCCAAAACCAGTGGATAGTACGGATGCATTGGCCTTGGCTATCTGTCACTTATGGCGAGGTACTGGTGATTCGCGAATTGCTGATGCACTGGTGAAAGAAAAAGCGAGATTAAAGGCCCTAGCTCGATGATCGCATCACTTACAGGAGTTGTTAAATCTGTGACGGCGCAAAGTGCTGTTATAGAAGTGGGTGGTGTAGGAATATTGGTGCAGTTAACAAGTCGACACGGCGCCTCACTGGTCGTAGGTCGGACTGCTTCTCTCCACACCACCTTGTTGGTTCGTGAAGATTCGCTGACGCTCTTTGGCTTTGAAAGCATAGAAGAACGAGCGCTCTTTGAACTCTTGCAGACAGTGACTGGGATTGGCCCGAAGGTCGCACAATCAGCTCTGAGTATTTATGAGAGCCAAGAGATTCAACGTGCGATTGCACAGGAAAATTCTGGTTTGCTAGAGAAGATTCCTGGACTCGGGAAGAAGGGCGCTGCCCGACTCGTCCTAGAGCTGAAGGATAAGGTTTCGGCGACAACGGGATCTCTTCCGTCTATAAAGAGTGAATGGCGTGATCAATTGTTGGAAGCACTGACAGGATTAGGATTTTCATCTCGCGAGAGTAGCGATGCGGTTGAGAGTGTTAACGAGCAATATCCAGATGCATCTGATCGTTCGCTTGAGACGCTGCTCAAATTTGCCCTTCAAATTCGGAGCCGTAAGTAATGAGTATTTCTCGTTCTCAGTCCGATGATGAAGAGCGCACACAAGAGCTCGCTTTAAGGCCCCATGACCTCAACGAATTCGTCGGGCAGTCTCGCGTCGCAAATCAAATTGATCTCTTACTGAAGGCTGCGCGGGCTAGGGGTAAGTCAGCGGATCACGTACTGCTCTCTGGTCCTCCGGGACTTGGTAAGACAACCCTTGCGATGATTATTGCTGCGGAGATGGAAGCACCAATACGCATCACGAGCGGTCCTGCGATTCAACATGCTGGCGATCTAGCAGCGATCCTCTCTTCACTGGTTGAAGGTGAGATCCTCTTTCTCGATGAGATTCATCGGATGTCGCGTCCGGCTGAAGAAATGCTCTACTTAGCGATGGAGGATTTCCGCGTCGATGTCATCGTTGGAAAAGGGGCGGGTGCTACTGCCATCCCGCTTGAACTTCCGCACTTCACGTTGATTGGCGCAACAACGCGCGCTGGCCTTTTGCCAAGTCCATTGCGTGATCGCTTCGGTTTCACCGCTCAGCTCGATTATTACGAAAATGCCGAACTCGCTCGCATTGTTGAGCGAAGTGCGGGTCTATTGGGGATCGGTATCGAATCAGCCGCGGTTGAAGAGATTGGATCGCGCTCGCGAGGTACACCAAGAATCGCTAATCGACTCCTGCGCCGAGTTCGCGATTACTCCGAAATTCATGGAACGGGCTCGATCACATTGAATGATGCGGTAGCCGCCCTTCAGATGTATGAAGTTGATCAGATTGGTTTGGATCGCCTTGATCAGGCCTTCTTGGAGATTCTCATCAAGCGATTTAATGGCGGCCCGGTCGGCATCTCAACTCTTGCTATGTCGATAGGTGAAGAGGCGGAGACGATCGAAACCCTCTGCGAGCCATTCCTAGTCCGAACTGGATTGGTCGCTCGGACGCCGCGGGGGAGAGTGGCAACCGCTGCAGGCTGGATTCACCTCGGATTGACACCACCCGCCACGCTCGGGGTCGATATTCCGAACCTTTTCGACACGCCCGCATTTGATGCCTAGACTTCGCTCTTATGTCCGCAAATATCTCTAAAGCCACCAAGAAGCCTGCCAAATCCGGCCGGACTTTAGCTCTCCTCGCCGTAGTGATCATCGCCTTTGGCGCGGTTGCGATCTTCCAGGGCGATACCAAGTTGAAGTTGGGTCTCGATCTCCGAGGTGGAACGAGCGTCACGCTCGCCCCTAAGGTCCCAGCTGGTGGAAAGCTCGATAAGGCGGCGGTCGATCAAGCGGTAGCAATTATTCGCCAACGTGTGAACTCACTCGGTGTTGCAGAGAGCGAAGTCTCTTCGCAGAGCAATGGCGACATCATCGTTTCTGTACCAGGAAATTCAAGTAGTCGAGTCGTGGACCTCGTGGGTGCAACAGCGCAACTTCGCTTCCGACAAGTCCTTGCAGTTGGTTCAGGAAATGCCACATCATCATCAACTTCATCAGCGACAACCACAACAACTAAGGGTGGGAAGAAAGTTACCTCCGCGCCCGCTGCCTCGTATCCGGCCGGCGTTAACGCGGCGCTTGATACCGCATTCAAGAATCTTGATTGCACAATCGCAGCAAACCGCCAAGGTGGAGCAATTGATGATCCGGCAGCGCCACTCGTTTCTTGCTCTCGCAATGGATCATCGAAATACATCCTTGCTCCTGCAGAAGTAGAAGGAAACCAAGTTTCTAAGGCGAGCGCTGTTCTCGATAATACAAACGGAAACGGCTGGATGGTCCTCTTGAGCTTTAATGGCGCGGGTACTTCTGCCTTTGGCAAGATGACAACTCGTGTCACTTCACTGCCTTCTCCACAGAACCAAGCCGCGATCGTGCTCGATGGGTTAGTGGTGAGTGCGCCTCGCATCAATGAAGCGATCAACTCAGGCTCTGCTCAGATCACTGGTAACTTCACGCAAACTGATGCAACGGATCTCTCAAATAAATTGAAGTATGGTGCTCTTCCATTGGCGCTTACTGTTCAAGAGATCAACCAAGTTTCACCAACTCTTGGTTCAGATCAACTCCATGCCGGCCTTCTAGCCGGTCTGATTGGCTTGATCCTCGTTGTCCTTTACTCACTTTTGTACTACCGCGGACTTGGACTTGTTTCGGTAGGTTCCCTCGTCGTGGCTGGAACGATCACCTATCTCTCATTCTTACTCCTTGGAAAGTGGATTGGATTCACTCTGACCTTGGCTGGAATCGCGGGCGCGATCGTCTCCATCGGTATTACGGCGGACTCATTTATTGTCTACTTCGAACGACTCCGTGATGAAGTTCGTGAAGGTAGATCTCTTCGAACTGCAGTTGAGACTGGCTGGCAGAGAGCGAAGCGGACCATTCTCGTGGCTGACTTTGTCTCTTTGATCGCGGCTGCGCTTCTCTACTTCTTTGCAGTTGGTGGCGTGCGTGGCTTCGCCTTTACATTGGGCCTCACAACTTTTGTGGACTTGATCGTTGTCTTCTTCTTCACAAAGCCATTTGTCACGATTCTTTCTCGAGTCGCCTTCTATGCACACGGAAGTTCTTGGTCGGGATTGTCAGCGAAGAGCTTGGGTGTAGTTACTGTTGATGGAAAGGATGCCCTCTAATGGCTCTATCAGGAATTGGTGGCCGTCTCTATCGCGGTGAAACATCGATCAACTTCATCGCCCAAAAGCGACGTTGGTTTGCCTTCTCAGGTCTGCTCATCATCATCTCCGCTATTGCGCTTGGCACGCAGGGTCTCAAGCTTGGTATTGAATTTAAAGGTGGCTCGGTTATCACCGTTCAAGCTCCAACAGTGAACATCGCTGATGGAAGTGCCGCGCTGAAGAGCGCAGGAATAACATCAGAAGCGATCATTCAAAAGATCGGTTCTAACAAGCTTCGCTTGCAGACAACTGACCTACCTCAGTCAACAATTTCGGCTGCACGCGCGGCGCTGGCAACAACATTCAAGGTTGATTCTGCGAATATTGATATTCAGACCGTTGGACCATCATGGGGTAAAGAGATCACTCACAAGGCGATCTACGGTCTCATCGGCTTCTTACTTGTCGTGATGCTCTATCTCGCAATGGCCTTTGAACCGAAGATGGCGCTCTCTGCAATTATTGCCGTTATCCACGACGTATTTATTACCGTTGGAATCTACGCTCTCGTAGGGTTTGAGGTAACTCCTGCAACCGTTATCGGATTCTTGACGATTCTCGGTTACTCGCTCTACGACACAGTTGTTGTCTTCGATAAGGTGCGAGAAAACACCAAGGGAATCACTTCCACTGCGAAGCAGACGTATTCCGAAGCTTCTAATTTGGCGCTCAATCAGACTCTCGTCCGTTCATTTAACACCTCGTTGATTGCTCTTCTTCCGGTAGCGTCGATCCTCTTTGTCGGAGCTGGTCTGCTCGGAGCTGGAACCCTCAAGGATCTCTCCCTTGCACTCTTTATCGGTCTCGCAACTGGTACGTACTCTTCGATCTTCGTGGCGACACCACTTCTTGCAACACTTCGCGAACGTGAACCAGCGATGAAGGCACTTGCAAAGCGCGTTGCTGTTCGCGGAGGAGCTGTTGAGTCGTCGATCGACAAGAACACCGCCGGAGTTGTGACTTCAACACACTCTAAGGAATCGCATGAACGTGGACCTCGTAATCAACCAAAGCGCAAGCCCCGTCGTCGCTAACGGGTAACGACGCTCGAGAGCTTAGGTGATCACGTGTTGAGCGGGACCGATTCCTCCAAAGGCGCCGAGCAGCTCTTAGCGCCGCTCAAGAGCTCATTCCACCAGCATCATCCTGAGTCAACGCTTGATGAAATTGATCGCGCCTTCGTAACCGCTGAACAGAAGCACGAGGGACAACTACGTAAATCTGGCGATCCATATATCACCCATCCAGTTGCGGTAGCAGAGATACTTGCAGAACTTGGTTTAGATCAACCGACGCTCATCGCCGCACTTCTCCATGACACCGTTGAAGATACGGGTTACTCCCTAGATGAATTGAAATCTGACTTCGGGGCTGAAGTGGCCTCCTTAGTTGATGGCGTCACAAAGCTCGACAAACTCACTTATGGACCGACAGCAGAAGCTGAAACGCTTCGCAAGATGGTTATTGCGATGTCAAAGGATGTGCGTGTTCTCGTTATCAAATTGGCCGATCGATTACACAATGCTCGCACATGGAAATTCGTTCCACCGGAGAGTGCTGCCCGTAAGGCGAGAGAGACTATTGATATTTACGCACCATTAGCGCATCGACTTGGTATGAATGCGATCAAGTGGGAGCTTGAGGATCTCTCCTTTAAGGTGCTTGAACCTAAGAAATTTGAGGAGATTGAGCGACTCGTTGCCGAACGTTCTCCCTCCAGAGATGCACTGACATCAGAGGTAATCGAAGCGGTCAATGCAGATCTCCTTACCGAAGGAATCTCAGCAAAGGTCACTGGCCGTCAAAAACACTTCTACTCGGTCTATCAGAAGATGGTCGTGCGCGGTCGTGAATTCAATGACATCTACGATCTCGTTGGAATTCGGGTCTTGGTTGACGATGTACGAGATTGTTATGGTGTTTTAGGTTCTATCCACGCTCGTTGGAATCCGATCCCTGGGCGTTTTAAAGATTACATCGCCATGCCAAAATTCAATCTTTACCAATCGCTCCACACCACAGTGATCGGCCCGAATGGCAAAGCAGTTGAGATTCAAATTCGAACCTTCGATATGCACTCTCGTGCTGAATATGGAATTGCGGCACATTGGAAATATAAATCTAAAGGGAGTGAACCTGCTCAAGGCCCAGAGATGCTTTGGCTCAAGCAGTTGCATGAGTGGCAACAGGAGACAGAGGATGTAGGAGAGTTCCTCGACACACTTCGCTATGACCTGACGACTCCGGAAGTCTTTGTCTTTACGCCTAAGGGCTCTGTCATTGCCCTCCCAGCCGGTTCCACCCCTGTGGATTTTGCCTTCGCAGTTCACACTGAGGTCGGTTATCGATGTGTGGGTGCAAAGGTAAATGGGAAGTTAGTACCGCTGGAGTCTTCTCTCACGAACGGTGATGTCGTTGAAGTTGTCACAAATAAAAATCCAACTGCTGCGCCAAGTCGCGATTGGATCAACTTTGTTCAGTCACCACGAGCACGTTCGAAGATCAAGGCTTGGTTCTCCAAGGAACGTCGTGAGGAGGCGATTGAAGCAGGTCAAGAGTCGATCGCACGCCAGATGCGAAAAGCCGGGCTGCCGCTCCAGAAGATTCTTGCTGGTCAGGCGCTCTTAGAGCTTGCTCATGATCTGCATTATTCGGATATTGAAACTCTTTATGCCGCGGTGGGGAATGGCCACGTCTCGTCTGCATCCATTGTCGAGAAATTGGCGGCGGCGATTGGTGATAGCCAAGAGTTTGCACAGGATCGAAGTGATGAAATCTTTATCGCCCATTCAACGGCGACTAAGCGCAGTACTAATGGAGTGGATGTTGAGGGGGTCGATGATCTCCTTGTTAAATTGGCTCGATGCTGTACGCCGGTCCCAGGTGATGAGATCACCGGATTTGTAACGCGAGGAAGTGGAGTATCGGTTCACAGATCGGATTGCATCAATATCTCTGACCTACGGGAACATCAGGGCGATCGCCTGGTGGGGGTTAAGTGGAATGCCGGGGCGAAGACGCTCTTCCTTGTCAACATTCAAGTAGAAGCGCTAGATCGAGCGCGGCTTCTATCAGATGTCACTCGAGCGCTCTCAGATGTTCATGTGAATATTTTGAACGCAGCGGTAAGCACCAGTAAGGATCGCGTAGCCATCTCACGTTTTACCTTTGAGATGGCGGATGCATCGCATCTTGATGCGGTGCTTAGTTCAGTAAGAAGTGTTGAAGGCGTTTACGATGTTTATCGTGTAACGAACAATTAATTCTTTCCGAACTCAGATAATCCCTTTTGCGCTTCTTGAAGCCAGGCCTTACGAGCTGCTGCCGCCTCGCGAGCGACCATCGCCTTCGCGGCATTTCCTGCCGCTTCTGCCTTTTCTGCCTGCTTTTCGTAATTGGCAATCGCCTCTTGAAGCCCAGTGACAACGCTATTTGCGTGAGCGATGGCGGTTGGGTCCGTACGTCGTTCATGGGAGGCCTGTAGTTCCGCGATTTCAGATTCGATCTTTTCGAATCTGGCATCGAGAGCGGCACGCTTGCTGCGCTCTGTCATGCCGATCTTGAACCACTTCTCTGACAATTCACGGAAGTTTTTTCGAGCCAAAGCTAGATCCGTAACAGGGGAGAGTGCTTCGATCGCAATGATGAGCTCTTCTCGCTTCTTGAGGTTCTCAGACATAGTGCCTTGGCGCTTCTCTAGATCCGCATTCTTGGCAGCAAAAAATTCATCCTGAGCAGCTTTGAATTTTTCCCACATCTTGACATCGACATTGCGCTTGCCGCGACCGGCAGCCTTCCATTCTGTCATCAGTGCCTTGAAACGATTTGCAGTTGGCAACCACTCCTTGGAGGAAGCGAGTTTGACTGCCTCGTCAATAATGGCCTGTTTGCGAGCAACTACTACAGCGCTATCAGCTTCTAGTTGTGCGAAGTGAGTTCGACGACGCTTATCAAATTTATTTCGTGAAGAAGAGAATCGCTTCCAGAGGTCAGCGTCGCTCTTCTTATCGAGGCGAGGTGCAGCTTTCCACTCATCGAGGAGTACCTTCAAGCGCTCAGAGGTAGCTTTCCAATTTTCAGAGAGAGCGAGTGATTCGGCTTCTGCAACCAATTTCTCTTTTTGTTCAGCGGCTTGGGCACGCTTTGCCTGCTTCACTGCCTCTTCCGCCGCCTTCTTTGCTTCATATGCAGCCTTATGGCCTTCAATGAGTTGTGGAATCTGTTCAACAGATTGAGCTAATGTGGCTAGATCTCCAACGCCATTGAGATTTGCTACCTGCTCACGCAATTTGGAGACGGCAGCGAGCGCATCATCTGGCACCATCGCCCCACTCTTGATACGTGCGGCCAAGAGGGCAACTTCAGAGGCAAGAGCTTCGAATTTGCGAACAAAGTAGGCGAGCGCTTCTTCACGGCTCTTACCTGGATAGGAACCAACCGCACGTTCTCCCTGAGGGGTGCGAACGTAGACCGTGCCATCTTCGGCAACGCGACCAAATTGAGCCGGGTCTCCGATGAGGGCTGATGCAGGTGTTGTCGGTGTATCCATGATGGCTCCTTTTGATTGCGCGTGAGTCAAGGCACAAGGCCAAAACTTCCGTTAACGGGTGCGGTTAGATGAGGGGTTAAAGGTACCCTTAATTCTTCTCCTGGCGAAAGTGAGGCAGCTATCGCCCGCACGCAGAGAGACCGTCTTGGAAATGGGGTTATAGGGTGATTCTTGAGGTCTTGCCAGCACAGGCATTCGCCACCAATTGCTGGGTGATCGCTCCATCCAAGAACTCCGAGTGTTTCATCGTCGACCCAGGCATCACGGCCCCTTCGATTGTCCCGGCTCTCTCCGAGATTCTGCGCCGCCATAATCTCAAGCCAATCGCAACTCTTGTGACCCATGGCCACCTCGATCACACATTCTCGGTTCTCCCATTCTCTGAGCAGTACGGAGTTCCGACCTACATTCAACGCTCTGATAGAAAGTTACTGGCCAATCCATTCTTAGCCCTCGCCGCCGGCGGAGCTACCCAGTCGATTATGGATCAACTGGGTGTGAAGGAGTTTCACGAGCCGACCGATGTTAGAGAGTTCCTTGGGGGAGAGAGATTTTCACTCGCTGGCTTCGATATTGAGACGATCCATGCTCCAGGGCACACTGCGGGATCTGCGATGTTTGTTGTTAATGATGAATACCTGATTTCAGGTGATGTCCTCTTCCATGATGGGATTGGCCGCACGGATATGCCGACCGGATCTTCATCGACGATGGCTCAGACCCTCCTCACAAAGGTTCTCACTCTTGATGATGCGCTTAATGTCCTCCCTGGCCATGGCGCAGTTACTACAATTGGCCGTGAACGAAAGCAGAGCCCATATCTGCGTCCTGAATATTTAGAAACTATGAAACGGGGTGGAGATCGTGGCTAAATTCACCCAGATTCAAGCGCCCAAAGGCGTGAGCGAATATTTCCCAGATCGTTCAAATATCTTTGAATTTGTCCGCGATTCGCTGATTGGCTCGGCGAAGGCTGCCGGTTACCAACTCATTGAACTTCCAGTCTTTGAGGATACCGACCTCTTCAAACGTGGCGTCGGAGAGTCAACGGATGTGGTTTCGAAGGAGATGTATACCTTTGAAGATCGTGGTGGCCGTTCGATAACCCTTCGCCCGGAAGGTACTGCCGGGGTAATGCGTTCAGTTATTGAACATAATTTGGATCGCGGTCAGCTTCCCGTCAAAGTTTGGTACTCAGGTGCGTTCTTCCGAGCAGAACGACCACAAGCAGGTCGCTACCGTCAGTTCTACCAAGTGGGAATTGAAGCGATCGGTCTTGACGATCCGGAGATAGATGTCGAAGTAATTGCTGTTGCGCAACGCGCGTTTCAGAAATTGGGTCTGAAGAATTACACACTCGAGATCACCTCTCTCGGCGATAAAGAGAGTCGCGAGCGCTACACCAAGGAGCTTCGCGCATTCATCGCCACTCTCGATCTTGACGAAGAGACAGCGCGTCGTGCTGAGATCAATCCACTTCGCCTCTTTGATGACAAGCGCGATCAGATCAAAGAGGCAACGAGTAACGCCCCGATCTTGATGGAATATTTAACTCCGGAGAGTGCAGCTCATTTTGCTCGTGTGCAAGAGCTACTCAACGATTTAAATATCCCATTCGTAGTCAATAAGCGGATGGTTCGTGGTCTCGATTATTACACTGGCACCGCCTTTGAATTTGTTCACCACGGACTGGGAGCTCAATCGGGCATCGGTGGCGGAGGTCGCTATGACGGTTTGATGGAGCAATTAGGTGGATCTGCACTCTCGGGGATCGGCTTTGGTATTGGCGTCGATCGATGTGTACTTGCTTGTGAAGCTGAAGGTATTGAACTTCCGGATCGCTTCGTCTTAGATCTCTTCCTCGTTCCACTCTCACCGTTGGCAAAGTCGACTGCATTGAGATTAGCCGAAAGGTTGCGCACATCCGGCCTTCGAGTTGATATCGCTTATGGTGATCGTTCGCTGAAGGGTGGTATGAAGGCGGCGGATAAGAGTGGAGCTCGCTTCAGTCTCGTCATTGGTGATGATGAGATCGCTTCGGATACTGCCGCGCTCAAAGATATGAAAACAGGCGAGAGCCTTTCCGTTAAGATGAGCGCTTTGGAAGAGAATCTTCAGGAATATTTTGGCCAGACAATAGGCACACTAGGAGAGCGTTAAATGTTAAGAAACCACGATGCCGGTTCGTTACGCAAGGCTGACGCAGGCAAAGAGGTCACCCTCGCCGGTTGGGTAGCGCGCCGTCGTGATCATGGTGGTGTCGCATTTATCGATCTTCGCGATGCATCGGGCAGTGTCCAAGTTGTTATTAAGGATGAGATTGCCGGTGCACTCCGAGCAGAGTGGTGCGTCTTGATAACAGGTACGGTTAAAGAACGTCCTGCAGGGAATGAGAACACCAATATTCCGACTGGTGAGATTGAGATTGATTGTTCAAAGCTCGTTGTCTTGAGCGAGGCTGCTCCGCTTCCGTTCCCAGTAGATAGCGGCGATACCTCAAATATCTCAGAAGAGATTCGTTTGAAGTATCGATACCTTGATCTCCGACGTGAAGAGCCATCCCGAAACCTTCGCCTTCGCTCAAAGGTTACATCTGCAATTCGTACCGTCATGGATGATCTGGACTTTCTCGAGATCGAGACTCCGTATCTCACACGTTCGACTCCGGAAGGCGCAAGAGATTTTCTCGTTCCTGTCCGGCTGCAACCAGGCTCGTGGTACGCGCTTCCACAGTCGCCACAACTCTTTAAGCAATTACTCATGGTTGCGGGCATGGAGCGCTACTACCAGATCGCCCGATGCTTCCGTGACGAAGATTTCCGCGCTGATCGTCAGCCGGAGTTCACTCAACTTGATATCGAAATGTCCTTTGTCGATCAAGAAGATGTTTTGAAAGTTGCAGAGAAGGTTCTTACGACAGTCTTCAAGAAGGTGCTGGATTACGAGATTCCAATGCCGATTCCACGTTTAACCTACGCCGAATGCATGCGTCGTTATGGTTCCGATAAGCCTGACCTACGTTTCGGTTATGAACTTACTGATCTCACTGATTTCTTTAGCGAAACAACCTTCCGAGTATTCCAAGCTGATTATGTTGGATCAGTTGTCATGCCAGGAGGGGCATCTTCTCCTCGTCGTGAATTGGATGCCTGGCAGGATTGGGCAAAGGCCAGGGGAGCCAAGGGTCTTGCGTACATACTCGTGCAGGAAGATGGAACCTTAGGCGGTCCAGTTGCGAAGAATCTCACTGAAAAAGAGAGCGCAGGGATTGTCGCAGCGGCCGGTGCAAAGCTAGGAGATGCAATCTTCTTTGCAGCGGGAAATAGGGTCTCATCACAGAATCTACTAGGTGCAGTTCGCTTGGAGCTCGGTCATCGTTGTGGGTTGATTGCATCGGGTGAGTGGAAGTTCCTGTGGGTTGTTGATGCGCCTATGTTTGAGATGAACGATCCAGAGAATCCTGCAAGTGGTTGGACAGCAGTCCACCATCCCTTCACAGGTCCTAAGCCAGAGTTCGAAGCCTCATTTGATTCCGATCCGGGAAGTGCTCTCGCGTACGCCTATGACATCGTGCTCAACGGCAATGAAATTGGCGGCGGCTCTATCCGTATCCACGATCGCAAGGTCCAGCAACGGGTATTCAACACAATTGGCCTGACTCCTGCTGAAGCAGAGAGCAAATTTGGATTCCTCCTAGAGGCCTTTAATTACGGACCGCCTCCACATGGAGGAATCGCATTAGGTATGGATCGACTCTGCGCACTCCTTGCCGGAGCTGAATCTATTCGCGAAGTCATCGCCTTCCCAAAGACGGCGAGTGGCGGAGATCCATTAACGGGTGCTCCAACTCCAATCACTGCGCCACAGCGAAAAGAAGCCGGCGTAGATTTCGTCCCAGAGAAGTAACTCTTCCTAGCGACAGGAAGGGTAATCTACGGCAGAATCGGCCACATGAAGCGTTCAGCGGCTAAGAAGAGCGCGGTCCTCATCGGTTTACTCGCCCCGCTTCTTCTGCTTGCCTCATGCGGAACGCCTTCAAAACTCTATGCAGCCGATAAGGCTGATGGTGTCTACTTCACTGTTCCACATGATTGGCATGAGATCAGTCAAGATTCCATCAATGCCGTAGAGTCAAAATCTCAGGCTGCTGGTGCTGCCGACCGATTAGCTCTAGTGCATTGGCAAATTGGCTATTCGGTTGAGAAGAATTTTAAAGCTGAGAAAGTGTTAAGCCTGAAGGCACCGGAGAAGCCAGTTGTCTATGTTCGAGTTCGTTCGATGAGTTCTGATGAGATGAATGCCGTTTCGTATAACACCCTGCGAGATCTCGTCGTGCCATTAACGACGTGGGCTTCAGGAAGTGATGCATCGGCACCACCGCTATCTATTAGTGATGACTCCGAAATCGTTCAAAAGGGTGGAAGAGGAGTGCATACGCAATACACCTTTAAGGGATCGGGTGGAATCGAACAGACTATCGATCAATCTGCGCTCATGGCTAATGATCGATCGACCCTTTACATCATGATTGTTCGGTGCTCGAAAAGCTGTTTTGATTCGAACCGAAAAGTTCTAGAAAAGATCGTCACATCCTTCACCGTCAGGGGTAAAAAATGAGTGAGTTCAAGAGTCGCGAACGAGATTCCGATCGAAAGACTCGAATCCGCCTGACCTTCTTTGATCGCGTCAAGTTCCTCTTACTCTTTGGCTTGGTCTTTCTGATTCTTCTGTGGGCAGCGCTAGCTAATGATCCGTTGCTCTCATTTCACGATGCTGCGGTCATCGAATCCAATCAACGCTGGTGGTTAATCTCATTAGCCGGCGTAGAAATAGTTCGTCAGATTCACTTCTTCTTGGCGGAGCGAGCATCCGGATATCACTCAGGTTGGCAGAGATATTTCGCCTTTGTTGATCGAACGACTCACCGCATCAGTGATTGGAATCGATATCGTCTTTCGCGTGCAACAAAGGGACTCCTTGGCGTCGCCCTGCTCGCCGTTGTCCTTGGTGCGATCTACAAGGAGACTCCAGTCAAGGCGCTCTTCTTAGCTCCACAAGCGCTTTGGAAGGCTCTGCCTCTGCTCGGACAGCTGGCATTTGCTGTTCTCTTTATCGTTATTCAATTCTTCGCAATGTTCTGGTTCTTAAGTCGTGGCGGCATCGATACCTATTTCCCTGACGATATCCGAACCCGCTTCTCTGACGTCTGGGGTCAGGATCACGTGCTCAATCGAATTCGTGAGAACCTCATGTTCCTTGAATCGCCAGAGGAGATTGAGAAAATTGGCGGATACGTTCCTGGGGGAATTCTTCTTTGGGGCCCACCAGGTACCGGAAAAACTTTGATGGCTGAGGCGATCGCGGGAGAGACTGGGAAGCCATTTATCTTTGTTGATCCAGGGGCCTTCAACAATATGTTCTTCGGCGTTGGTGTCCTGAAGGTGAAATCACTGTTCCGTAAGTTGCGCAAACTCTCATTGCGATATGGCGGAGTGGTGGTCTTCTTCGATGAAGCCGATTCACTTGGCAATAGAGGAATATCGACAAGCACCAACCGGACAGAAGAAAGTTCAGTCTTTGGAAGTTCATGTCATGGTGGAAATTACCTCTCTAATCCTTCTGCCCAGATGATTCTCAAGGAGCGATTCGTTGCTGGAACTGCGATGGGCGGCGGTGGCGGCGGTGGCATGGGTACGTTACAAGCGCTTTTAACTGAGATGTCTGGACTTAAAAAGCCACGCGGGTTCTTTAACAGAGTTCTCCGTAGAACTTTGGGAATGAGACCCAAGAACCCTCCTAAGTATCGGATCTTGGTTGTCATGGCAACGAACCTGCCAGAGGCTCTGGATGAGGCGCTATTGCGTCCCGGTCGTATCGATCGTATCTATCGCGTGGGCTATCCAAGTAAAGCCGGTCGTGTCCGCACTTATAAGGGTTATCTCGATAAGGTCTCACACGTCTTAACCGATGAAGAGATCGATAAACTTGCCACCATCACACCATATTCAACCGGTGCGATCATCAAAGACACAATTAATGAAGCGCTCATCATGTCGATACGCAATGGTGGAGCGGCGATCACCTGGGCAGATGTCATCAAAGCAAAGCAGCTTAAGGACCTTGGCCCTGCTGAAGATGTGGAATATATCGAGCGGGAACGCCATGCTGTTGCGGTGCATGAAGCCTGCCATGGCACTATGGCATATCTCGTTCGTCACCACATGGCGATCGACTTGGCAACGATTGAAAAGGGTTCGGATTACCTGGGAATGGTTGCTTCGATTCCACCTGATGATCAATTCACCCGATGGAAGAGTGAGTATGAGGCAGATATTCTCGTCTCGCTCGCTTCGTTGGCAGGAGAGCGAATCTTCTTTGATGGCGACAATTCCTCAGGTGTATCTGGAGATCTTGAGAGCGCGACCACCATTGCAAGCTTCATGGAAGGGCATTGGGGAATGGGTTCGACTGTGAGCTCACATGCCTCCAACCGCAGAAATGAGATTGGCGCCCCTGGGGGTGGGAAACCGAAGGATGATGGTGTTCGTGATCTCAGAATGGCTCTCGCGGATCGAATAGAAGAGAACCTGGGAACCCTGCTTACTCGAGCAGAGAGCATTCTTCATGAGAACCGTGCGAAGGTTCTCTCATTGGCTCATGCACTCGAGATCCACAAGACAATCTCTGGCGAGGATGTCGTTGCCGTCATGCAGGGTAGTGAGGGTCCATTAGTTGATGGCCGGCCATACCAAAGTGATGCGAATATTGACGCTATTGAGAAGTATCACCAGGCAGCGCTCGAAGCCCATAAGGGCCATGAGCGTCCACGGATGGAGATTCCTCGCTTCTAAGCAGGGTCGAGTAGGATTGCGATATGGGTCCAGGTGGAATCGCCGCAATCATCGCATCAATCTCCCTTCTTCTGATCGCAGGGGCGATCGCCTACGCCGTCTTCCGGGTAGCGCGCCTCATCGATGAGGTTCAGAAGACGATTCGAAGTGTCAATCGGATTACCACCTCGGCAGAGAAGGCCACGGAGAAGATCAATCAAGCCCTCTCAACTCTCGTCGATAAGAACTCCAATATTCTCAAACTGCTCACCGGCGCTGCCTCTTCGTTTATAGGTCGAAAGCGCTCTTCATCAAAGGATCATGATTAATCCGTGAACTCCGCAGAAATTAGATCGCGTTGGCTGAACTTCTTTGAATCTGGAAATAGTCAAGGATTAACTCATACAGTCGTTCCCTCGGCATCCCTGATTGCTGACGATCCGAATCTCCTTCTTGTTAACGCAGGAATGGTTCCGTTTAAGCCATTCTTCCTCGGCGAAGTAAAACCTCCTTACCAGCGAGCGACATCGGTGCAGAAGTGTGTCCGTACTCTCGATATTGATGAAGTTGGAAAGACAACGCGACATGCATCCTTCTTCCAGATGTGTGGAAATTTCTCATTCGGTGATTACTTTAAAGAGGGCGCCATAGCCATGGCATGGGAGCTGCTCACTAAGCCAATAGCCGACGGGGGATATGGCTTCCCAGAAGAACGTCTTTGGGTAACGGTCTATCTCGATGATGATGAGGCTGCCGATATTTGGCATAAGAAGATCGGTGTTCCGCTGGATCGCATTCAACGTCGCGACATGGCAGATAACTTCTGGTCGATGGGAGTGCCTGGCCCATGTGGCCCTTGTTCAGAGATTTATTACGATCGTGGACCTGCCTATGGCGCTGAAGGTGGCCCAATCGCAGATGAGAATCGCTATCTCGAGGTCTGGAACCTCGTCTTCATGCAGAACATTCGCGGCGAAGGCGGCGGCAAGGATAGTTACCCAATTCTCGGTGAACTTCCTGCAAAGAACATTGATACCGGCCTTGGCTTGGAGCGCATGGCTGCCCTCCTTCAAGGTGTTGAAAATATTTACGAGATCGATACAACGATGCAGATTCTCAATAGAGCAACTGAGCTCTCCGGAGCAAAGTACGGAGTTGATCAGAAATCTGATATAGCGCTGCGGGTTGTTGCGGATCATGCACGAACTGCCATGATGCTTATCGGTGATGGCGTCTTACCTGGAAATGAAGGCCGAGGCTATGTGCTTCGCCGCATGATGCGTCGAACCATTCGCAATATGCGTATCCTCGGAGCGCCGGATCACAATCTCGCCGAGCTCATCAAGGTCTCGATTGGTGCAATGGGTCCTCAATATCCTGAGTTGGTTGCAGGCCAGAATCGAATTTTGGCAGTATCGGAAGCTGAAGAAGAGTCCTTCCTCTCGACACTCAAGAGCGGCACTACGATCTTTGATCTAGCTGTTGAAGATGTGAAGAAGACTGAGAGCCCTGCTCTTGCTGGAGATACCATTTTCAAACTTCACGATACCTACGGCTTCCCATTCGATCTCACATTAGAGATGGCCTCCGAACAAGGTCTTGCTATCGACGAACCTGGATTCCGTCGCTTGATGAAAGAACAGAAAGATCGGGCGAAAGCTGATGCCCGCTCCAAAAAATCTGGACATACCGATTTGAGTGAATACCGCAAGGTGATTGACCGTGTTGGTGCTACTCAATTCCTTGGATATACCCAATCCGAGACTGAGAGCTCACTCCGTTCGATTCTGGTTGATGGCAAAGAAGTTCGAGAGGCGAGCGTAGGAAGCGAAGTTGAAATCGTTCTCGACCGAACACCTTTTTATTCAGAGGCGGGCGGTCAACTCTCAGATGGCGGAGTTATTACGCTTTCAAATGGTGCTACTGTCGAGATTGATGATGTTCAGAGTCCGGTTCCTGGTCTTTACATCCACCGCGGTCGAATCTCAGAAGGTGCTATTGAGATTGATCAAAGCGTCTTTGCAAAGATTGATAATGATCGTCGCATGGCGATTTCACGGGCTCACACGGCAACCCATATGGTCCATAAGGCATTCCGTGAAGCACTTGGTGAAACTGCTACGCAAGCTGGATCAGAGAACTCGCCTGGTCGATTCCGTTTTGATTTTCCATCGACCGGCTCAGTGCCAGCGCCAGTACTCAATGATGTTGAATCTCGCGTGAATACCCTGCTTCTTGAAAATCTCGCTGTTACGGCTCAAGAGATGTCACAACCGGAGGCGAAGGCGATCGGTGCGATGGCGCTCTTTGGTGAGAAGTACGGCGATAAAGTCCGTGTCGTCTCTGTTGGAGATTGGGCTCGAGAGCTCTGCGGTGGTACTCACGTTCGTTCATCGTCTGAACTCGGCTTAGTGAAACTCTTGAGTGAAACTTCTATCGGCGCAGGAGTTCGACGCGTGGAAGCTCTTGTCGGTGCAGATGCCTTCAACTTCCTCGCCCGTGAACATATTCTGCTCAACCAATTGACGGAACTCATCAAGGGCTGTCGAGTCGAAGAACTTCCAGAGCGAATCTCCGATCTCCTTGAAAAGATGAGAGAGATTGAGAAGGAATTGGCCGCACTTAAATCGGCACAAGCACTTGCTTCCGCTGGCCAATTACTTGGCCGTCAAGAGAAGATCGGTCCATCCAAGGTAATTATTACCCAAGTGGACGACGGTATTTCAGGAGATGATTTACGAACCATGGCTCTGGATCTACGTAACCGTGATTCACATTCAGTAGTAGCGCTCCTCTCAATCAATAGTGACCGGGTCACACTCGTTGTTGCCGCATCAGATGAGGCTCGAACTTCTGGCGTGAAAGCAGGTGCTTTGGTGAAGATTGGATCGACAGCTCTCGGCGGTGGTGGCGGTGGTAAAGATGACTTTGCTCAAGGTGGGGGAGCCAGCTCAGCTAATATTGATGACGCCATCCATGAGATGAAGGTTGCGCTTTCAGCTATCTTGGTGAAGTAGTGGAACGCGGACGAAGAATCGCCTTCGATTATGGTGACGTCCGTATAGGTGTGGCGGTTTGTGACCCTGATGGAATTGTCTGCACTCCACTCAGCGCCTTGAAAGCACAGGATGAGAAACTCCCTGAGGCTATTCGCGCCCTTCTTGAGGAGTATTTTCCAATATACATCGCCGTGGGGGAGCCGCGTCATCTCTCAGGTCGAGTGAGCACGAAGATGGATTCTGTTGCGAAATTCGTTGAATTTCTGAGTTCGCTGTCAGATCTTCCTATTCGGATGGTAGATGAACGCTTATCGACAGTGAGTGCGAGTGCAAAGCTTCGCTCCGCTGGCAAAGATTCACGAGCGAGTAAGGATTTTATCGACTCTGCAGCTGCAGCTGAGATTCTTGAAGCAGCATTGGCGCGCGAACGAATTCAAGATGGTCGACCATGAAACCCCTCCACAAACGATTCATCGCAGCAGGATTGCTCGTAACAATTGGTATCGCAGGAGCACTCGTTCTCTTTCCTTCACCTTCAACTGAATATCCTGAAAGGA
>Ga0208872_1001003_pt1 | contig 18441 bp, 19 predicted proteins | sample CryBogCBH12Aug08_FD_185508 | JGI IMG/M metagenome (GOLD analysis project Ga0208872, IMG submission 185508) | Freshwater microbial communities from Crystal Bog, Wisconsin, USA - CBH12Aug08 (SPAdes) | ecosystem: Environmental > Aquatic > Freshwater > Lake | place: Crystal Bog, Wisconsin, USA...
GCCCAGCCGTTCAGCTAAAAAAAAAACACATACACTTTGGCTTCAACAAAGGCAGAGTGCCACTGATTTCCAAGGGCTCCCATCCCTCCCAGATCACGTCCCTCTAATTCGGAGCAGTAATTATAAAAACTCAATGTTTCAACATATTTAATACCAAGCCCAACCGGTCCACTAAAAAAAAACACATACACTTTGGCTCAGACTAAGGCAGAGTGCCACCGATTTCCAAGGGCTCCCACCCCTCCCAGATCACGACCCCCGATTTCGGAGCAGTAATTATAAAAACTCAATGTTTCATGGAAACGGTGCTGGTTATGTTCTTATCAGGGGCTCCCGTAGGCCTCCCGTAACCCTCTTAAAATGTTTTATAATTATTTTATAACTATTTTAAAACTCTTTATAATACTTTAAAACTCTTATAATACTCTATAATACACTTATAATATATTATAATATGAATATAATAGATATGAACATGGGAGGCACGGGAGGGTAGGGAGGGTCTGTGAGTCGCTGGAATTTTGAGGTAAAAGTGAAAAACGCAACGCTTCGAAGTGTTAAAAAAAACTAGGCCCAGCCGTTCAGCTAAAAAAAACACATACACTTTGGCTTCAACAAAGGCAGAGTGCCACTGATTTCCAAGGGCTCCCATCCCTCCCAGATCACGTCCCTCTAATTCGGAGCAGTAATTATAAAACCTCAACGTTTCATTGAAACGGTGTGAGTTATGTTCTTATCAGGGCTCCCGTAGGCCTCCCGTAACCCTCTTAAAATGTTTTATAACTATTTTAAACTATTTTAAAACTCTTTATAATACTTTAAAACTCTTATAATACTCTATAATACACTTATAATATATTATAATATGAATATAATAGATATGAACATGGGAGGGCGGGGAGGGTTGGGAGGGTCTGTGAGTCGCTGGAATTTTGAGGTAAAAGTGAAAAACACAACGCTTCGAAGTGTTAAAAAAAAACTAGGCCGAACCGGTTCCACTAAAAAAAAACACATACACTTTGGCTCAGACTGAGGCAGAGTGCCACCGATTTCCAAGGGCTCCCATCCCTCCCAGATCACGTCCCCCTAATTCGGAGGAGTAATTATAAAACCTCAACGTTTCAAAATACCAAATAAAATCAGGCCCAGCCGTTCAGCCTAAAAAAAAACACATACACTTTGGCTCAGACTGAGGCAGAGTGCCAGCGATTCTCAAGGCCTCCCACCCCTCCCAGATCACATCCCCCTTATTCGGAGCCAGTAATTATAAATCTCAGCGTTTCGAAAATATTAAAAAAACAGAGTCAATTTGCTAAAACCTCAACCATAAGCTGCTTCAAAGACACATTATCTAAAATACTATTCAGTATAGGCTTTAGATTCTGTGAATGGATGTTGGATATAGTGAGGTAGGATCAAGAATTTCATTTCAAGTTCATAGAATTCAAAGGAACGCCAGCTTCATCACTTGTCATAGTATTCCTACACTCAATGAGGCCAAAGACAGAGCTTGTTGTGTTGAACTGAGCTTCGCGTGTTTTTAGATACGTTCTGACCTGTGCCATACTACACCCCCAGCAAAAAGCCTCCACTAGGATGCTAAGACAAGGATTTTCCTTGTGGTTGCTGCTGTTGGCTACTGCCTGGCGGTGAGTGGCACGAAGTAAACAGCCAAGGGGTAAGTGGATGGGCTGGATGGGTCCACTTGGACCTGAGGATGCTGCGCCAGACACCACACAATCTGCCACCAAATGGCAACAACAGGGCATACAGCATCCAGTGTGATTGCCTGTGGCCTTTGTGTAATTCATACCATACATGATACAAGGGCAGAAGCTTGCTAGGCAGCAATCGCAACATGCATCACCATCACGCATGCAAACACAAAAATCTATGTTACCAAAATCCACCATAACAACAGTGATGATGGGGTGATAAAGGAAGTCTAATGGGATTTATATATAGTAATGACACAGAGATCAGTGTATAAGCCATTTGCAAACGGGTGTGGTTTTTGAGAAGTACCAAGCTAAAGCTATTCAATTGATACACTGAGCTTTTAGTATCATGCTTGCTATTATTTGGATATGAAGTATATAATGGCAATAGATACACAAAGGAGAAGATGCAGTGGCTTTGTCACTATGATGATTGGAAGAAGGAGGAGGCTCTCAGAAGGAAGGGGCCTCCCTCTACAGCAGCATACATTTGGAACGCCCCAGAACTTGGAATGGAAGGGATCTCATTAGAAGATGACGAGTGGGCTCATGCCTTAAAAGATAGAAGAAGTGCTACCAGCAAGCTTCAGAGATGGAGTATCAAGGACATGGGATATCGGGTGTATCTGATTCAATACCTTGGTAGCGGCACATCAGGTCAGGCTTTTCGATGTCAAGTGGGAAACAAGGAGATGGTGGTAAAAATTCCAGTTCGTGTCAGGGCTTCAGCTGGTAAACCTCTGGTATTAAACCAACGGGTAGACCAGGATGCTGTGAGAGATTTGAAGGAAGAATTTGAAAATTCAGAAAATGTATTGGAACCCATAGAATACTTGCTTTGGAAAGGAGAAGGATTCCCTGAAGTCAATAAGGTTCAACAGCAGCTTAAAATGCATGCTGCTAAAATAAAGCTCATGAAGTCGCATCAGGGATATGAGCATATGATGCAGGTATTCCATGGGGACTTCAACAGCAACTATGTGCCTATGCTATTTTTGGAGGAATGCAAAGGTTCACTTGATAACTTCAAAGAGTCTGTACGTAAAAGTAATGATCCATGTCTAAGGCTTGTGCAGGATGAAAGGGGTGAAATCTGGCCTCCAGAGCTATGGTATGACATAAAGGCTCAGATTATTTTGGCATTCGACTACATGCGTCTACGAGGCTATGCGCATATGGACTACAAGCCAGATAACATCATGTATCAAAAGGACGAGTCAGGGAGGTTGATATGCAAGGTAGGTGACTATGGGACTGTATGGGACAACAAGTACAGAGTAGAGGCCTCCAAGCAGACATGGGGAACGCACTTTTACAACATGTCGAAGCCTAATGCCGATGGCAGGCTGGCACTGGATGTGAGCGTAGTGATGCTTGCTGCGACCCTTTTGGACCTGATGGAGTATAGTGGCTTTATTCATGAGAGAGATATCCAAGGAGTCCCCTTCCATTTTCTGGATCAATATATAGATCTGGACGAGGAGCATGCAAGAAATGAAGACAGAATGTGCCTGTACAAGCTCTTGAGCGATCAGCGCTCGGCAGTGTATAAGTTCTTTTACAATCCAGAGCAACTGAAAAGCGCAGATAGAAATCCACTGATTTTGCTAAGGGACATCATCATCACGAGTCTCTCAGAGGAATCAAGAAGGAGAGAGCAAGTTCCTGTTGGAAAGTTTATGCAGTTTATAGAAAGGACAGCTGTATCCCCAGGGTTTCACTAAAATGCATTTGCTATAGATTTATCGCGTATATATGTAGTATATTTCAAGAAGGGTAATAAGATGAGTGATAGGAGCTTAGCCATTGTAGACCAATTCAGTGAAGAGATAAGGTGTATACTAATGTTCAGCAATACAGAGGTTGCAACACGTTTGTTAGGCGACATATACAGACCACTACCTGAGGGTGAGTCTTTTGATTGGATTCAATTCTTGGGCCTCGTTCTTCTAGTAAGGACTTGCAATGAGCTATTAAAAAACCTGCTTCATCGGATAACATATGTCATCCAAGAGGAAGAGGCTGTCCCAAGGGCAGACAAAAATCGTGCTTTGGTGAGAAAACTCCTAGACTTGAAGGACGACATGGAGGGAAGGATTGTGGACCATTGCCAATCCATTTTTGACAAGTGTATAGATAGGACTTCCACTGTTGATCTCGAAGACACACCTGAGAGTTTTGGGCTGAGGAAGGAGATCACACCTTTTTTCTATTACCATCAGAGAGGAGAGGAGGATACTAGGACTATTTCACAGATCATCGAAGGCTTTGAGCAAGCAAATAGAATAGAGGACATGGCTACAAGGCCTTTGACACTCGTGAACAAAAACAATGGCAGCTACATAAGGTATACTATTGTGGATGAAGTTTCCGAGGAGGTTGCAGAAGGGAAGAGCGTTTTATATGTTATTTTTCAGAGAGAAGCGTATCCCAAGTGTCAATTCTGCGGAAAGGATTGCACACAGCTTGAGCACCGATGCGCGCGATGCAAGAAGGTGTGCTACTGCTCCAGAGAATGCCAAGAGGATGATTATTTTCCTAGGCATAAACAAGAATGCAAAACGTTGAGAGTAGCTGCTTATGGATAAATGCTGGATGTTAGACTCTGAAACTACAGTCTGCCTGTGTATCTATGAAGGATGTTAGACTCTGAAACTACAGTCTCCCTGTGTATCTATGAAGGATGTTAGACTCTGAAACTACAGTCTGCCTGTGTATTTATGATAATAATACCAGTGCTGGGGATGAAAGATGCCTGCTAAATCCAAGCCGGATGAAGAAGTTTTGCGCTTGATAGAGCCTTTCAAAATCGAGGCAGAAGCAATTCGGGTATTGAACTCACCAGATTCGCCAGACTTTCTGATAGATAGTTCTTATGCAAGTGCAGACACGGATTCAAACTTAGTAGCCTTATTTGCAGACAGTCTTTTGATAAAAACAAAACAGGAGCTTTATCGGAATCTTGAAAGGAGGACCAGTGAGACTCTCTATGGATTAAGCGAATCTACAGAAAGAAAAGATGAGCTATTTGCTGAGGGACTCATATTTGTCAAAGGATATTTAGAGACTGTTTTAAAACAATGCGATGAAATTTTCGATGAAAAGGTGCAGAAAATTCTCTCACACGAGAATCCAATAGAAAGCATTGCTGTTCGAAAAGAGGCGATCCCGTTTTACCTGTATCACCATAGAAAATATGGAAGTGTTTCGCCCAGGAGAATAGGTAACCTCCTCTTGGATAGTGAGGAGAGGGCTATGTACGTACGACCGTTCAAACTAGTTGATAAAAGGAATGGGAAATATATTCGGTATAATATCAAAGCAGAGGTGATGAAGGAGGGAGTTGTATGTATATTTTTCAAAAGGGAACCATATTATAAATGCAAAGCATGTGGCAAGGATTGTGTCCAACTCAAACATCTGTGTGGATCCTGCAAGGTGACGTGCTACTGCTGTACCGAATGCCAAAGGGGGGATTACCCCCATCACAAACTCGAATGTGAAGTTTTGAAAAGGGGAAGGATGAACCATCAAGGCGTGAGCCCCTGATCTTATGAAGATTAGTGTAGGATAAACACGGATCGAAAGTGAAACTACACTGTGTGAATGTATTTATGATTCATGGTGGTGCCCTAATGGAAAGATGCCTGCTAAAAGGAGGTCATTAGAAAGCATGAGGAGCGAAAATGAGGAGTTAAGACAAGCAGCAATTGCTGAGTGTAAGGCCACGATAGCACCTTTAGATAAGGAGGCAGTGGCAATCTTTAACCTGAATACGCCAGAGTCACTGGAGCGTTTTGCCCGTGATACAGTGGCACCTACTGGTAGTGATGAGGATAGATCATGGTTAATGATGGTCACCAGTATTCTTTTACTAAAGACCACTAAGGAGCTTTATCAGAATCTTATAAAAAAGATCAACAGGACTCTTGGTGGAATAGGCCAATATAGTGAAGAAAAAAAACGTTTATTCATTAATAATCTTGGTGAGGGTAAAAAGAAGATAGAGGATACTACAGAGAGATGCGATAAGCAGATCGATAATTTGCTTAGAGAGATATGTTCAGCAGAGGATCCAGCACCCGAAAGCATTAGGTTTCGAAAGGAGATCATCCCATTTTACTTGTACCATAATAAAAAATATGATCATTCGCAAAGGACCTCGAGGAACTTACTCATGGACAACGAGATGGCTCCAGAGGACGAGATGGAGAAAAAGGCATTGAACCTAGTTGACAAAAGGAATGGTAAGTATGTACGCTATGTGATCAAAGGACAGCTCCTATTGGGAACAGAGAGGAAACCGTATGTACTTTTCCAGAAAGAGCCGTATCACCAATGTGTAGTATGTCAGAAGGATTGCACACGACTAAAACATCGATGCGGATCCTGCAAGGTGACGTGCTACTGCAGTAAAGAATGCCAAACAAGCGATCATCCACGCCATAAGGAGGAATGTGAAGATTTGAAACTTCAGGCAATGGCTGAACATGCACTGCAGCTCTAGCATAAGGCTTTGTGTTAGGAATATACCTCCTATGTTTTTAGACCTTTGCTATCTATTTATGTTATTGATATCCGAAACTGTCTCTTAGCCTAGCATGTCTGCTCATAATAGGCAAACCGATGTAGAACAGTTGGAGGACGAGTATAAGAAGATAGTGGAGATTGGGTTTTCAAGAGTTTTGAGTTCATATGTGAAGAAATTCTTTATCACGGATGTCGGAGCCCAGCCCTGGGTGGCAAGAATGACATACATGCTTTTAATTAAGACTTGTACCGAACTCTTGGAAGAGCTCAGAGGCAGAGTCGCTAAGAAAATCCAAGGAACACCAAAGAGCAACAAAGAGGATAGGATAAAGCTTGATACACTAGGAGTGGAGATTGATGAGGCGTTGGACTCAATCGAGCGAATCTACAAGGAAGATAATGATAGCCTTTTCCATCTGGAAGGCCCTCCCCCAAATGGATTTGATATGAGAAAGGAGGCTGTTCCCTTCTACTATTACCATGATAAGAAATATGAAAAGGATGGCCAATTGGACACCACTCCCCGAAGGTTTAACAATCTACTTTTCGATGCAGCGGAGAGAAAAGAAGATATGAGAAGAAGGCCCCTGGTATTTGTGGATAGAGCCACAGGCAGGTTTCTGCGATATATTATTACAGAAGAAAATTACAAGCCAGAAGAGCCTGGAGGCGAAGAGTATACCTATATTAGGTTTGTACTAGACGATTATCGTCAATGCGCATTTTGTGGAGTGAATTGTACCAAGCTGCTGCATAAGTGCGGTGGGTGCAAATGTATCAGCTACTGCTGCAAAGAGCACCAAGTGGCAGATCGAGTCAACCACACCAAGGAGGTATGCAGGGCTATGAGACTTGAGCGTGAAGCTTCGCGTTAGGCCGATGTTTTGGCTGGTTGCAATGTATTTATGTGATTGTTCATGGTCTTTTTGATGTCGGAAGCTTTAAAATTGTTTAAGGCCGAGTATGAGCGGATAAATAAACTATGCATCCCGGAGGACACCTGTCCCTATCTGACGAATTTCCTTGTTGACCCTAGATATGAGGGTGGAGAATCTTGGATCTCACTTCTGTCCTGTTTACTTTTACTGATGACTGGTATCGAGCTCCTGGAAGAGCTCAAAAGCAGAATCGTTCAAAAGATTCCGGTGAAGAAAGTGGACACTGAAGGCCTTGATCTTTGCAGAAAGATGATTGAACAGACTATCATCTCATACAATAAAACTGTGGATGAACAGCTACATAAGCTTTTCCAAATACGCTGCCCCCCTCTTGATTTCTTTGGGATTCGAAAGGAGATTGTTCCCTTCAAGTATTACCATGACAAGAAATACGAGGATAAGGATGGCAAATTGGTTACCAATCCTCGTAGGATTGACAATCTGCTCATTGATGGGGCAGAGAATCAAGACGATATGAGAAGAAGGCCCTTTGTGATTGCAGACAGCGCCAGTGGCGAATATGTGAGGTATTTTGTCGCAGAGGAAAGGAATGGTCGTGAGTATACCTTTCTTTGTTTTATGAGGGTACCATATCGTAAGTGTGCATTGTGTGGAAAGGATTGCACCCAACTGATGCATAAGTGCAGTGGATGCAAATGTATCAGCTACTGCTGCAAAGAGCACCAAGTGGTAGATCGAGTCAAGCACACCAAGGAGGTATGCAGGGATATGAGACTTAGACGCGAGGCTATAAAACAAGGCTTTGCTTTAGATCTGGAGTCAGAGTCAAAGTCCGAGATAGAGTCCGACTCGGATTAGACAAATTTTAAATGACTCGGATTAGATAAGATTAAAAGGATGCCTTTTAGGCAGGTTCGTATATAGATGGCTCTCTGAATAGAAAGAGCATAATATGCAGGGAGCGAACAAAGATCTGGCCTGGTGCGTCCTGTTCTCGATGCCTAATTTCTGGGCAGTGATGGAAAGCAAGTCTGAGGGTAAGCTCAAGGGATTGTATAAGCTTCAGTTAGTATGCCACCTTTTCAAGGAGAATATCCCCATAGATCTGGCAGTGCACACATTATACTCTTCTACTCTCAATTCGAATACAGCCTCATCAGCTGGTTTTTGGAATGCAGCCTCATTAGCAAATTATTCGAATGCAGCTGCATCAGAGAAAAGAAAGAAGAAGAACAAGGGCTGCATGATCACCAAGACGGAGGCCATCAGGATGCTGGGTTTGACCACTTACTCTCTGCAGCATCTGAGGAGTCCGTTGCACTTTATGGATGCGTTCGACATCGCATGGGCGCGCGGCTTCAAGTTCTGCCTCGAGCATCGACAGATTATGATGGGTTCTGCTTCTTCTTCTAAGCAGCAGCAGAAGAAGAAAAGGATGAGATCTGTTGAGCCTGCAAGCGCAGCTGAAGCATCAATTGAATAAAGAATGGCTAAGTGTGAACTAGTCTCTCTGAAATTAGCTAAATCTCAAAGCCCGAAATTAGTGAGTACTCAGAGGAATTGACTAGTCTCTCTGAAATTAGCTAAATCTCAAAGCCCGAAATTAGTGAGTACTCAGAGGAATTGACTAGTCTCTCTGAAATTAGCTAAATCTCCAAGTCCGAAATTAGTGAGTACTCAAAGGAATTGACTAGTCTCTCTGAATTTAGCTAAATCTCTAAGTCCGAAATTAGTGAGTACTCAATGGGTTTGACTAGTCTCTCTGAATTTAGCTAAATCTCTAAGTCCGAAATTAATGAGTACTCAATGGTTTTGACTAGTCTCTCTGATTTTAGCTAAATCTCCAAGTCCGAAATTAGTGAGTACTCAATGGTTTTTGACTAGTCACGTATCTCTCTGAGATTTGTTCAAAAGTTCAAGTTATTCATCAATGAGTCATGTGGCCATTGCTCTATGCTGAAGCACATATGGCTGTGGCCACCAGCTCAGATACATGGCTATAGCTATGAGCCAAAGTACTCAGCTGCTGCCATTGACTAGGGCTATTGGCTCCTTGCTAATGGCAAAGTACTCAGCTGCTGCCATTGACTAGGGCTATTGGCTCCTTGCTAATGGCAAAGTACTCAGCTGCTGCCATTGACTAGGGCTATTGGCTCTTTGCTAATGGAAAAGTACTCAGCTACTGCCATTGACTAGGGCTATTGGCTCTTTGCTAATGGCAAAGTACTCAGCTGCTGCCATTGACTAGGGCTATTGGCTCTTTGCTAATGGCAAAGTACTCAGCTGCTGCCATTGACTAGGGCTATTGGCTCTTTGCTAACTGCTTAGGTATAAGGCTAAAGCTACTACAGAGTAGAGCACACAGGTACTGCCATTGACTAGGGCTATTGGCTCTTTGCTAATGGCAAAGTACTCAGCTGCTGCCATTGAGTAGGGCTATTGGCTCTTTGCTAATGGCAAAGCACACAGCTACTGCCATTGACTAGGGCTATGGGCCAAATTGATTTCTTGAAAAAGAATGAATCTTTGGCTAGCAGCTAGCGGCTCAGGACCAGTGAAAGATTCCGTTTTTATCAGGAAAGGTTCCTGGTTCCAGGACCACTCCTTGCTCCAAGGCCAGGACCCCCTTGCACCATTCCGCATCCTGGAGGAGGGCGCGCCTGGCATCGCGCTTGCCATCGTGTTCGTCCTCGTAGATCATGTACAGTGGAGTGCCAGAGAGGATCGAGAGGCGCATGGCTTCCTTATTGGGTGCCTTCCCCAGTTTCTGTTGAAGTTCCTCCAAATGTTCGGCCTGCCACCTCCCGCAATCAGCAGGCCCCAGAAGCTTACAGCCAGCATCACGTAGTTCTACAGCATGCTCCCATGACGAAACGATGAGGAGGACGCCAAGGCCTGTCTCACGCAGAGCCTGAAGCAGGTCGTCGCGTTTTTGTGGAATACGGATACACCACTCTGCGTGATCGATGATGATGCAGGCAGCTTGGTGTTGCAAATACTTGGAGATCGGATGCTTGGCGTTGCGGGGAAGGCGGATGCTGTGCCATAGCCATGTGCGCATGTCGTCTTTATAGTGGGGGAAGTCAAAGCCGTTCAGAAGGATGACAAGGTGCCCCTCCTGCTGCTGCAGCCTCAAACCAGCATTCAAGGCGGCCCTGGACTTACCAGACATATAGACGCCCCAGTGGACATAGAGCCCAGGCTTTCGGAGCGCATTCATCATGAGAGTTTCCATCGGATGGCTGTAGAGGCTGGCAGGGGCTTGGAGTCTGTGGTGCATGTTGAGCTGATATGACACAATGGCTGTGCGAATAAACGTCATCAGGGGGCCAAGCACCATGTTGGATCTGTCTCAGGCTGGAACTCACTGATTAAAGGCCATCTATTTCACTAAAATAGAGCTTTATTGAACCTTGGTGGTATAACTAAGGAAGCTTGGGCAAGAGGCCTAGAGCTAATATACCAAGTGCCAAATCGATTGAAATGAGCAAAGACTTGGTTGAAATGAGCATAGCTAGCAAAGAAAAGAGCAAGGACAAGGGATTCAACGAGCAAGCGTGGATTGTGCTGTTCAACATGCCGAGTTTCTGGCAGAGCGTGGAAGAAAGCCCTGTGATGCCGCTGCGTGCTGTGTACGACCTGATGTTGGTGTGCAAGACGTTTCGAGAGAATATTCCGATAGACGTGGCGGTGCGCAGCATCTATCGTCCCAAGCCGATTCTCGACACCCTAATCAAGAAGAAGGACGCTACACACATCTTTGGGATCACACAGCATTTTCTAAAGGTGCATACTTCGAAAGAGTACAACGACATGTCCTTCCTGATGGGCTTCAACCTCGCGTTTCTGCTACAAAAGAGCGTCCGCCATCATCCTAATGCCAAATACGTCTGCAGCCCCATTGCCATACACAAAAAGGAAGGCATCAGAAAGCAAAACTACTGGCGACTCCTGCGCTATTCGAAACGGATTCGGTGGGAGGCCGTATGTGAGCGCCGGAAACAGAAGGCTCGTGAGGAGAAGCTGGAGCTCATACGAAAGAAGAACCTGCAGGCCCTCGATAGCCTCCTCGATGCCCATGGAATCGCCGCTATGGAGGGCTCGCGTCTCACGAGGCTCGCGTCGTTCCTGCATTTAAGGAGCACGCATATCGGCTCCTCTCTCACGACCTACATGATGGCATGCGTCCGTGGGGATATGCCCTTCAGCCTGGCAGAGGCGGAAAGCACGGCAAATACGCAGAATGGCACCGCAAACCTCGATGAACTGGATAGGATGCTGGCCAAGGCAGGATTCACTGGGGGTACCCGTAGGCAGCGGCTCATGCTCTACCTTCATGAGGATGGAATGACATTGTTCGAAATCGAGGTGGTCACCAACAACAGCCCCTGGTGCTCATCGTCCACGCTTGTGTTCTCGCCCCTCCTTCCTTATTTAGAGGAGGTGCTGTATGGGCTTGTTCCGCTGTGCATGCGGATCGTGCGGTTCGAGTACGCGATCAAGACCATTCCCTCGATCGGCCAAGCGTACAGCCAGAGCAAGCTGCGGTCAAGCAACGAGAATGATGCGAAACGGAATCTCATTCACAAACTGGCGGTGGGCGGGCTCTCGTTTGGCAAACCGTTTGAAATATTTTGGCGAAAGTATCTGGAAATTGCTGGGCTTTGAATCATATTTCTTGGTCATCAACTTGCTGAATAAATAGACCCTTTGCCTCCTTTGTTTCCTCCACATCTGCAGTTTGCAGAAGATGCCCATAGACTCCTAGCTTTATTTCTGAGTCTGTTAGCTGATCTGGCTTGATCTCAATCAAGCCCCTCTCTGAGATCCGTAGATGATCTCCAAAGCTTCTTCTTAAGAGCATGACTGTCCTTTCCAGAGGATAACTAACAGCAAAAACAGCCGAAAAATAGCGGCAATTCCGTACGAGCTCGTTCAACATGATCCGGAAAAAGCCAAACCTCTCAGCGCATGGCCTAGTATATGTGTGATGCAGACTGATCTGCTTGGGCTGGAGACTGACAACAATATTGATGTATATCACGTCCGAATACCACCCCTTGAACTTTTTTCGTGCTCTCCTTGGAGCAACGTCAGTACTGTGCACTTCTTGTTTTGCTGCAAACTCTTGGGCACAGTACTCATGTATCTCGTATAAAAAGTCCTCAAAAAGACTTAGATAATCAACAGGAATCATTTCGCTGCGGTTTTTAGCAAAAAGCGATTCTACATGCTTGAGCACATCATACTGCGAATACTGGGCATCATCCTCGGGCTCGAGGAAGACCTTTGCATCGGGATCTAGGCTTTGTAGACTAGAAACATAGGCTGCTGTTCTGTGAATTTTGTGTTTGGGATTGCTTTCCATAAACTTCTTCTCACGTGAATCCATCATGGGACCCCGTCCAGTGTTCATTTCCTCAGCTGTAGGTAACGTTTTGGGATCAAGTCTAGTCTTGGAAAACATGTTTTATGAGACTTGAATATAGCAAGGCTTATATAGCCATCAAGAGCCAAAGCCCTTGTATCAAATGTTTCACTCCTGAGCTTTTGGGCTTATTGATAGGTGAATCTTGCTTATGAGCCAATCGATTCTACGCATATGGCGGGTGTTATCACTGATCTCCCGTCTGTAATCGGCAATGAGCGTCTCAGATCCCGGAACCTTGCCTAGTCTCCATATCTCTGCATGGAGCCTACCGTTCTGTGTCTGCAGCTCTCTGCGCTCTATGTAGTAGCAGTCAAGGCATTTGAGATGCCCCTCGAATTGCATGCAGGCAGTGCACATATATGCGAGTGGCTTTTTATATTAGCTGCAGCAGTTTAAATTCCATAGCCATTTGATGAAAAAAAGCTCACTACTTTGTGGCCAAAAGGCGCACAAATGATGAAGCAATGTCACTGCAGCGCATTTTCAGCTCCTCTGGTACTTTGCCATACCTGGCAAAAAAGTCCACGCGATGCTCGTAGTTGCGATCACGGTATGTGTTGAGGAGCGGAATGCCGCGTGCAAGGGCTGCGATAGCAGAGAAAGCTGACCATCCGCCTGACGCGTGCTGCAATATGGCACGCGCACCAAAGAGCAGTTCGAGGTCCTCCCACTCGCTGTCATGTGAATGAAACACTACGGCATTGGAGAGCTGTGCCCCTAAAACGTGGCGCCGAGTGTAGTTTGGCCGATTCGTGACTACGACCACGCCGTGATTGGCCTGTAAGACCGCATGGACTGCCTCCCGTGTGCAGAAGCTCCTTTGGACATGTTCTTTTCGATTGTAGGTATTGCGATCTGGCGCACGGACATGAAGCACCACGTCTACCTGCTGATGATGGATAAAACCACGAGGTCTCAATTCCAACGCTGCCTCTCGGTATGCGCGGCGAAAAACTTCAGGAGAGACAGCAGCACGATTTGACACGCTCCACATCCTGTGCCCAAGTGTGGGCAGACTTGGAAGGCCTTCCATTGGCGGAGTCCACTGCATGTCTGCCTCATCCGTAACCTCATAGCTGGATCCTGCCTTTTTTTGGCAGTACTCAACGCCCGGAACGAGATTCACTCCGGTAGGAATCTCAAAGAAGTGCGGGTCACTTAGTGGATACTGCCATCCTATCCATCGTGGAATGTATTGAAGGTGGAGCGGGTTCTGCTTGACCACCAGCATGGGGTCATCGCACCAGCAGAATGTTATGTTCACATTGTAGGCTCGGGCCACAGCGCCCAGCATCGCTACTATACCTAGTCTGTCACCTAGACCAGTACAGATGCTTTTGTGATACACATATTCTTGAGAAGTTACTTCTCCTGGTATGATGAGCAGAAGAGGAAGCAGCCACCAGCACATTTTGGATGCTTAGCTGTTTAGCATTTCACTAGGCTCTCTTGGAGGAGTAAATATTAAAATCGAAATGAAAAAGGGCAGGTTTTTGGACTTTGCCTGTACTTTTAGTAACCCTACCAAACGGAATTTCAAAGAGAATGGAACAGGAGAGCGAATGCAAAAAGAAACGAAGGATGAGGCGAGGAAAGGTCGCCAAAGAGACCATATTGCATGTTTCGGAGGATACGTGGCTCTTGGTGTGTGGGCTGCTGTACTGTAGCCCATTTTTGGTGTTTCGCCTGATGCAAGCCTCTAGGAGCATCTGGCTTGCACTCAGAGACAACAAAATGTTTTGGAGGACGTTTTTTCAGAGCGTTTTGCGGTATCAGGTATTGCTTCGAGCTTCAAGCTTCAAGCTTTGAGCTCTTAGTTATTGGCTAAGGCCTTTGCCCCTTTGCAGAACAGCATGATGCATGAGAACGGGTACCATTCGACGCTGGTGAAGCTCAAGGACCTACACGAGAATCCAAAAGTGATCCTCTTTGCCGTCTTTGGAAAGGAGTGCAATGACTGCAGATGCCGATACGGGCATACGCTCTTCTACCCGTTGATGACCCGCCTATGCCAGTGGTGTGTGCATCAGAGGCTGATATCGAATCGCGTGCTCTATGAGGTATATGGCGTCTATTTTTGCGACATCCTCGTGGAGTACAATAGCAAAGGCGGATTGTTGCTCAAGAGTGAGGGGAAACGGTGGAATCATAACAGGAGGCTCATTATGTCGGTAAGCTTTTGGCTCTAGCTCTCTGCTTTCCTCATAGTAGCTGAGCCACATAGTATGTGTTTGTCTGCAAAAAAAGATGAGTGACAATCCCATCGACTACGAAGACAGAAAATCAGATCTGAAACATCAGGTGCTCTGCTCTGAAGCTTAAAGCTTAAAGGCTAGAGCCTAATGCACAGAGCTTGTTGCAGGGACGTGAGGCCTACATCCTTTTCTTTTCAAAGAGGGATCTCGAAAGGCTGATGGGAATGGAACTCGAAGCGCTCCGCCTGGCCAGGCGCGAACGTTTGGTGCAGGAGGCACGCATCAGTGCGCTCATCCGAAGGTGGAACGTGCAGCGAATCTGTTCGATGGCAGGCATTAGGAACAAAGTGAATGCATTGAGGCAAATGGAAATGGAAAGGATGCTGGAAAAGCCTAGGAACAAGACCATGATGTGGATGACGGGTGGTATGTACTACCTGAATTGGGACAAAGGACCTGGAATGCGCAAATGGAGTTATCGCAGGGGTTTCACCAAGGAGATGCGCGCCAAGCTGGATACCATCATCTATGTGGATGGCATTGACATTGGCAAAAACCAGCTGGCGATCCCTAGACCCAAAGTGTGTTTGCAGTAAACGCTGGCCTAAGCTGTTCTACATAGATCCAATGTTCTACAGACGAAAGTCTACAGATCAAATCTACACAGAAAGTCTACAGATCAAATCTACACAGAAAGTCTACAGATCAAATCTACACAGAAAGTCTACAGACAAAGTCTATGCAAGTCTACAGATCTACAGGTTGTCCACACAGATTCTACAGACATAGCTCTACAAAGCTCTATAGAGAAAGTCTACAGACAGAAAGTCTACAGATCTGTAGACAAAAGGTCCTTACAGATTCCACACAGAGTCCTTACAGATTCCACACAAAGTCCTTACAGATTCCACACAGAGTCCTTACAGATTCCACACAAAGTCCTTGCAGATTCCACACAAAGTCCTTGCAGATTCCACACAAAGTCCTCACAGATTCCACACACAAAAAGTCTCCACAGATTCTACAGACAAAAAGTCTACAGACAAAAAGTCTACAGACAAAAAGTCTACACAGAGTCTACAGACAAAAGTCTACAGACACAAAGTCTACACAGAGTCTAGAGACAAAAGTCTACAGACAAAAAGTCTACACTGAGTCTACAGATCAATTCTACACAGATTCTACAGATAAACTCTACAGATAAACCCTAAACAGAGGTCTATAGCCAAAATCTACAAAGCCAGGCTACTGCACTGATGATAACAGAACCAAAAACAGACCCATTTAAGAAAATTAGTGAGTTCAAATACTTCAGCTCAAAGCTCACAAGCACGATTTTGCAAGCCCAGGATGTATAATAGAGGCCTTGGGAAAGGAAGAAGGGAGCTTGAGACATGTGCTCGCTGTGGTATGTCTGGCCATTCCATCCAAGACTGCTTTGCGCGCACCACCTGTGATGGGGATGAGCTTATAAGCCCTGGGCAAACGGGAAAGAGGAAACGATCTGTCTCTGAACAAAGGTGTCGTAGTGGAGTCTATGTGATCAAGTACCAGGATGGAAACATGTATGTGGGTAAGTCCAACGATATTGATGCACGGATTCGTCAGCACGCTGCACGCGCTGTGAAGTGCACCTCAGAATGGCAAGGCACTCCAAGAGAGGTGAAGCCCATCACATCGGCTATGGAGGACCATGAGTCTTGGGAACGCAATGAGACCCTTGAGCTCATGAGCAGGCATGGTGTAGAGAAGGTGCGTGGTTGGATGTACACCACCCAGGAGCTATCTCAGGACACGGTCGAGAGTATCGACGCCCAGCTGTGCGAAAAGTACGATCTCTGCCGCACATGCGGGATGAAGGGGCACTTTGCCTCAGCGTGCCCCATGAATAAGAAGACTAGGAGGAGGAGGAAGGCATCCCCTGCTTTCAAAAGGCATAGGCCGAACAACGGCAATGATGAGGAAGACAGCAGCAGCTGCTTTGGCGAGGAGTCTGACAGCAGCAGCTGCTTTGATGATTCCTATGACGACGATAACGAAGACGTGTGGGACCATGGCTACGACGAAGGGTTTGATGATGGATTCAGCGATTAAACTTGTTGCTGAACTGTGTATGTTGCTGAAGCGAAAATCGATATGATCTATAATTCTAGAAATCTTAAAAAGATCAACATGAGACCCTGATGATAGGCTATTGGGAAACCAGTTCATGATGCCCTACTACTATCAAGCATTTATTATTGCTCAACGTTGCTTTTATTCACAGTTGCGTGTACCACACGAGGGCTTATGAGTTGGCCAGTGCTTGCGCTGGCACTCACGCCCGCAGTAGCGAAGAGGAGAGCTTTGCTTGCATCCAGAGCACTTGTGGTACCCGATTTTTGGATGCACAATTGGCACAGAGAACAGTGGCAGTTTTGCTGTTGCTCTGCTCGTCAAGGGATTTCAGGATCTGCAATGCCTTTTGCACATCAGCACAATCTCCTTCTGTAATCAAGATGTTGGCCATCCGCTTCAGTCCATTCAGCGTCGCCCATGGCTCGCCGTTGTGGTAAGTGATGTGCTTCTTGACATAGGCGAGATCACTTGCCTTGCTCATGTAGTGTTGTGGTGGCTGCACTCTGCTACTTGTGATTGCAATTATAACGCTGCAAAGCCAAAAAGGCCTATTATTTTGGCTGGGGCTTAGTGCTTCAAATCTATAGAGCTAGAGGTCTACAGACAAATTCTACAGACAAAGTCTACAGCTAGGTCTACAGACAAGGTCTACAGACAACAGTCTTCAAACTTTGAGGACAGAGAGTCTGCAAAGGCTTCAAGACAAAAAGTCTACAGACAAAAAGTTTACAGAGAAAGTCTACAGATAAAAGTCTACAGACATAAAGTCTACACAGATTCTACTGCTACAGACTAAGGACTTCAAAAAGTTTTCAAGACAGAGTGCACAAACGTTTCAAGCCAGACTCTCTAAACAGATTCTACAGACAAAAGTCTTCAAAGTTTGAAGACAGACAGTCTACAAAGGCTTCAAGACAAAAAGTCTACAGACAAAAAGTCTACAGACTCAATTTCCACAGACAAAGTCTTCAAACTTTGAAGACAGAGAGTCAGCAAACGTTTTCAAGACAGACTCTCTATATTCATTCATAGAGACATTTATTTTTCGGCTGGTGCTAAAGGGAATAGCTAGCCATCTGGTTCACTTCTACAGAGAGAAAACTTCTACAGAGAATTTTAAAGATTTAATTTTATAATTACTCAGTTGGGCCTAGGAGACGTGATCACTGGAGCGTAGAGAGCCCGACAAGAACATAAAATGCACCTTTTCCATGAAACGTTGAGATTTTATATTTAGTGCTCCGAATTGAGGGGACGTGATCTGGGAGGGTAGGGAGGCCTTGAAAATCAGTGGCACTCTGCCTCAGCCTGAGCCAAAGTGTATGTGTTTTTTTTTTAGTTTTAAACTTATAATTACTCGGCTGGGCCTATGTTTTTTTAACACTTCGAAGCGTTGCGTTTTTCACTTTTACCTCAAAATTCCAGCGACTCACAGACCCTCCCTACCCTCCCCGCCCTCCCATGTTCTTATCTATTATATACCTATTATAATATATTATAAGTGTATTATAGGGTATTATAAGAGTTTTAAAGTATTATAAGAGTTTTAA
>Ga0208872_1001005_pt1 | contig 18414 bp, 17 predicted proteins | sample CryBogCBH12Aug08_FD_185508 | JGI IMG/M metagenome (GOLD analysis project Ga0208872, IMG submission 185508) | Freshwater microbial communities from Crystal Bog, Wisconsin, USA - CBH12Aug08 (SPAdes) | ecosystem: Environmental > Aquatic > Freshwater > Lake | place: Crystal Bog, Wisconsin, USA...
AGTTGCAACGCGGGTTTCCTTAGTCACTTCCTGGCATTTAGCAATGGCGCCACGCGGGACGGCGGCCTCCCGCAGGGCGGCGGCGTGATCCTTAATGGCAGCGGCTGTTCGGTGCAGAATTGCACCATCCATGATACCGCCGGTCCGGGGATTTACAGCACCGGAAGCGGAAATCTTATCACCCGCAATGCCCTCTACAACACCGATTACTCCGGCATTTTCACGGGTGGTTTGGTGCTGGATGGCGATGGCGAAGTGGTGGCATTCAATACCATTCACGCCTGCGGGCGCGATGTTGTTCAGCTCATCGGCACAGGCGAGACGGTGATGTTCAACGACCTCTATGGTTCGGGGAATCTCTGCAAAGATGTTGGCGTCATTTATGCCAGTTGGAACAATAGTAATAGCACGAATGGCAATCACACCCGCATCGCTTACAACTGGATTCATGATGGTGCTGCGACGAATTCCCCTAATGCGGGCATTTATCTGGACAACTTCGACCGCAATTATCAAGCCGACCACAACGTGATCTGGAATTTTTTCAGCACCAGTATGTCGACGCATGGTATTGCGCTGAACTCCCCGGCCGACGGCCATGCGTTGTATCACAACACGCTGTTTAACTGCGACACTTACAATAGTTCCACCTATAACGCCTATAGTTCCAGCAACACCGGGAACTCGGGAGGCTCGACCTACTGGCAGCCCACTAACCAGCATTTGCTTTATGTCGCCCAGAACAATCTGGTGTTATCAACCAACGTGGCGAGACTGGAAAACGTGACCAATTACGACTTCCGGCTCGTGGCGGGCGACCCGGCGATTAATCCCACCCTGACCATTGGCACCAACACTTGGATAACTACCAATGGAATCAAGAATGTGCCCGCCGGGTTCGGTTACAACGCCACGACGATGAATCAAACATTTACCTACTCCGAGACGAATGGTCAGGGCGTCGCGGTCCCCGGGGTTAATGGGTGGGTCCCTTCTGGTAACCCCGACAGCGGGGCCTACGAGCGAGGCGTCGCCCCCTGGTCGGCCGGGGTGACTGGTTGGGACGGCCTCACCAATGATCCGCCCTCCGCCATTACGACCAACAGTGCCACTCTGCAAGGCGTGCGCATTGCCGTCAATCAGACCTCGACTCAAATGCGGCTCTACTACGGCACCACCGATGGCGGCACCAACGCCGGCGCATGGGCCATCACCAACGACCTCGGCACGGCCGCACCGACCGACGTGATCTCCGTGTTTCGTCCCGCCTTGGGCAACCTTACCGCAGGCACGACCTACTACGCGCGCTTTCAGGCCAGCAACACCAATGGCATTACGTGGAGCGCAGCGCAAAGTTTCACCACCCTGGTGCCAACTGCCTATGACCTCTGGACCGGTGCCGTGAACGGCTCCTGGGACACGACTACCCTCAATTGGAGCAACGGTGGCTCCACCACATACTCGGATGGCATCGCGGTTCAATTTGACGACACGGCCACGGGTTCGACTCTCGTGACCAATGCGGTGACCGTTTCGCCGGGCGGCATGCTCGTCACCAACAACGCGAAGAACTACACCATCAGCGGCAGCGCCATCGCCGGTAGCGGGAGCCTCACCAAATCAGGCACCGGCACGCTGCGCCTCAAGAGTGCCAACACGCTCACCGGCAACCTCACAGTGAGCCAGGGTGTTTTGATCACGGGCAGCGACACTGCGGCCGGGTTAACCGGCGTTTTAGGCAATCCCAACACGGCGGGGCGCCAGATCACGGTCGCTTCGGGCGCGACGCTGACCTTTGGAAACCATGATACTTTTGGCAATTGGACCGCCACACCCGCCGTCATGCTGAATATCAGTGGCACCGTCAACAACAGCGCCGCCGTCGTCAACGCGCTGGGGGCGGTCAATTTTAATGGCGGCACGCTGGCCGCCAGCAGTGGGTATTCCGGCGGCAGCGGCATCGCTTACGCGCTGAACAGTCTTTCCAATGTGACGGTCAGCGGCAGCTCGCCCTCAACGATCTCGCTGACCGGTGGCTCGTATATCGGCTTGAATGGCGTGGTTACCTTCAATGTGGCGAGTGGTGCCCTGCTGAACGTCGCCGGGCCGCTGAAGAATCATCCGGCCCCCGTCACGGGTGGCCTGACCATGAACGGCGCCGGCACGCTGATCCTCACCGCTACGAACAGCTACACCGGCCTAACCACCGTCAGCGCGGGCACCCTGCTGGTCAACGGCGCAACCGGCACCAACACCGTGACGGTGACTGCCGGAGCCACCCTGGGCGGCAGCGGTGTGATTGGCGGTAAGGTCACCTTGTCGGCGGGCGCCTTCGCCACGAATGGGGTGGGTTCACCGCTGACCGTGACGAACGGATTGACGCTCAATGGCAATACGATGAACGTCTCGACATTGTCGGCACTCGGTGCCGGTGACTATCTGTTGATCACGAACACTTCGGCGACGCCCATAAGCGGAAGCTTTGCCGCCGTTAACGTCAGCGGCGCGGGCGTGGCGGGCACGGCCTCGATTGTCACCACGGCCAAAGCGGTTACCCTGCATGTGGCCCCGTCTGCACCGCCGGTGTTCAGCGGCATCAGCGTGAGCGGGACATCGCTGACGCTGAACGTGACGAACGGGGCGCCGAACGGAGCGTGGACCCTGCTGCAAAGCACGAATTTGACGGTGCCGCTGAGCCAATGGATGACCAACCTGACGGGCAACTACGATGCCAGCGGCAATCTGTCTACGAACCTTCTGAACACAGTCACCAACCCGATGGAGTTTTACATCCTGAAATAAGGCTGTGCGGTGAGGCGGGTGGCGTGGTTATTCTAAAGTTAGAATGGAAAAGGCGTTGAGGCTTTCCCGTGGGCATTTAGATTTCAGTTAATAATCCAAATTTAAAAGACCCAAAACATGTTGTCCGTCAAAACCCGAACCTTGAATACCAACTGTCAATTTTTGATACCATGAAACCAGCATCACTCATCCGCCGTTTTGGCGGCCTTAAACTTGGTGCCGCACTGCTCATCCTCGCGGCCCTGCCTGCTGCCGCCGCCACTGCCACTTGGGGCGGTTTGGGTGCTGACGCCAACTGGCTCACGGGCGCCAACTGGAGCGGCGGCAGCGGCACGAGCGGTGCCGCGGCTGCGGGCGACACCTTGTCTTTCGCCGGCACAACACGGACCAGCCCCGTCAACAATTTCGCCGCCGACACCAGCTTTGCGGGCATCAACTTTCCCAATACCACCGCCGGCCAGTCCTTCAGCCTTTCCGGCAATCGCATTCTTCTGGGCGGGAACATGACGACGACCGCCTCCAGTGGGGCGGGAATCACGGACACCATTGCCAACGACTTGCTGATTCAGGCTTCCCGCACGGTCACTGGCGCCAGTAAGCACACCATCGCGCTGACGGGAAATATTACTTTCAATACGGGAAGTAGTTTTTCACTGCAGTTAGCTAACTATGAGTATGCCGCTTTGAACGGTGCCGGTGGCGCCATCAATTTCAACATCGCTGCTGGTCTGACCTATAACGACTATTCTGGCGCTCAACCGGCGACGGTCACTCTCAGCCGCGCCATCAATGCCAACGCGCTGATGAGAATCACCGCCAATAGTCCTTCCGTCATTTATAACGGCACTTTCACCGGCTCCGCCAACACGCTGACCCTGCAGGGTGTCTCCACTGCGTGCGATTTCCAAAGTGCCATCAGCGCCGCCAATGCCGTAATTGATAAGGAGCAAGCCGGCACCTGGACTCTCTCGGGCCTTTATAGCAGCGCTTGCACTGGAACCCCGATTACCGTCGCCAGCGGAACCCTGACGCTCAATAACGACGCCAACTCCTTCACGAGTGGCGCGGCAAATGCAGTCATCTATAGCCCGGCAACGCTGACGGTCACCTCGCTCAAAAATTACGGCGTCAACTGTGCTTTGGGCGCTTCTGCCAGCGGTTTACTTTACATGGGCACCGGTGCCGGCAACGCTGTTCTCAACTACATCGGTGCCGGTGACTCCTGTAACCGAAAAATCCAGATGGGCAACCAAAACACTTCCACTGGGGGGACGATGGTTCAGAATAACGGCGCCAACGGCGGCTCGGGCCTGCGCTTCACCGCTACGGCCTTTAACACCCCGGTTACCAGCTCAACGGCCAATCGCACCCTCACCCTCGGCGGCGCCAATACCGACGCCAACGAAATCTCCGGTGTCATTGCGGATAACACTGCCAGCACCGGTTTAGTGGGTCTCACCAAGGCTGACGCCGGCAACTGGAAACTCTCCGGCCCGAACACCTATAGCGGCGGCACTACGATTAGCGGGGGCATCTTGACTGCGAATGTTGCCCAAACCGGCACCACCTCGGGTCCGTTGGGGGCCAGCGGCAATATCGTTTTTGGCGGCGGCACGCTCCAATTTACCAGTCTCAGCGCCGGTTGGGACCCGTCCGCGCGCATTGCCGCTGGCACCAGCGGCAGCGCCGTCAGCATTAATGTGAACGGCCAGACGGGGATAACCTTCGGCACCGCCCTGACTGCTTCGCAATCCGGCGGTTTGACTTTGAGTGACAGCACGGGTGGCGGCAAGCTGACCTTGAACCAGACGGAGGCTTACACTGGCAATACCACCGTCAACGCCGGCACGCTGTATGTGAGCGGCTCGCTGGCTGCCGGCAGCGCGGTGACGGTGGACGGCACGGCCAGCGGCACGCTCGGCGGCTCGGGCACCATCAACGGCACGGTCACCCTGCAAAACGGCGGCATCCTCCAGCCATCCACTTCGGGCAGTGTCAACACGCTCACGCTGGCCAACGCCACCGCGCCCACTTTCAACGCCGGCAGCAAGCTGAAGATTCGCGTGCCGACCAGCACGACGGCGGACCAGGTTGCCCTGAGCAGCGCCACTCCGGTCTTTGACCCGGCCAATCTGGATCTCATCATTGACACCACTGGCTTGACCGGCAACCCCAGCGGGTTGACGATTGTGTCGGCGGCCAAGGGCAATAGCGGCATCAGCGCAAATCCTTTCCACAGTGTCACTGTCACTGGCAACGCCGGCGACCCCGTGACCGTTCATTACAACACGTCCGCCGGCACCATCACGGTAGATCTGGTCAGCTACCACACGTTGAGTTACAATAGCAACGGTGGCACGGGAACTGATCCGGGTAGCAGCAGTATTCAAGACGGTTCGTCGGTGACAACGGCGGCGAATCCTTATACGAAGTCTAGCTCCACATTTGTCGGTTGGAACACGGCGGCGAACGGCAGCGGAACGTTTGTCGCGGCGGGAGCGAGCTTCACCATGCCGGCGGCGAACACGACGCTTTATGCGCAGTGGATGGCCAACAACGCCGGCACTGGTTTCAATCAAACGGCGGCAGGCCCTTGGGATTACAATACTGCCACCAACTGGGTCAGCGACACGATAAATGGCATTTGGGATAGCTCCCTCACACTGACGGCCGGCCAAACCGTCACCTTTGCCGCCGACACGACGCTTTCAACCGGATTGACCTTCAATCAAGCGGGCAACTTTGCGCTGAAGTTAAAAGCCGCCGCAGCCGGAACGAATAATCTCACACTTGGCGGGGACATCGGGTTGAACACCAGCGGTGGCACTTCGGCCAACGTCACCCTTGGCGACTCGGCCAATCACCTCAACGTCAACCTAGGCGGCGCGACCCGCACCGTGACGGTTGCCGCCAGCCGCACATTGACTTTGAATGATGTAGTTTCCAATGGTGGCATCACCAAGGCTGGTGCCGGCACGCTCACGCTCTCCGGCGCCAACACCTACAGCGGCACCACCTACATCAACGCCGGCACGGTGAATCTGGCCACCTCCACAAACGCCTTTGGCACGGGCACCATCTATCTTGGTGCCACCAGCGGCAGCGCCAATGCCACCTTGCTTAACTCTTATTGGAACTACTATGCAGGTGTGACCAATCCGATTGTCGTGCAGGCGGGCAGTTCTGGGACGCTCCTGTTGCAAAATCCCGTCAATCAAGCCAGTTCCTTCTCCGGTTTAATCACCCTAAGCAACACACTGACGCTGGATGCCGGCAATGGTAGTGGAGGAGTTATGGTTTTTCACGGCAGCTTTACCGGGGCGAGCAATGTGGTGGTGAACTGCAGTTCCCCCGGTGGCGTTGTTCAGTTTGCTGGCGGCACCAGCACCAACTTCAGTGGCACGGTGCAGGTCGTCAACGGCACTCTGAATGTCAACGGCGGCAATTTGACGGTCAGCAATATTGTCCAGGTCTATGCCGGGGCGACCAACACCTTTTTATTCGGCGAAAGCATCGCCGGATTAAACGACAATGCCGGTGCCGGCGGCGTGGTTAACAATGCGTATATTGTCCCGGCCACGCTGGTCTTGGGCGGTTCCGGCACCTATAGTTTCAACGGCACGATTCAAGACAATGTCACCAACCTGGCCGTGACCGTGACCCGTGGCAAGCACACCTTTGGCGGAACGAACACCTACAGCGGTGCCACCACCATCAGCGGCGGCACACTGGCCTTGAGCGGCAGCGCATTGATCACCAACACGGCAAGCATCGTGGTGGCGAGCAACGCGGTATTCGATGTTTTCGGCCTAGGCAGCGTGTTTTCTTTGGGTGCTAGTCAGACCTTGAGCAACAGCGCCCCGGGCGCCATCATCAACGGCACAAACAATTGCAGTGCCGGCACGCTCTCGCTGGTGTATGACGGCGTAAATCCGGCCTTAACGATCACCAACGGTGGCATGACGCTGTCGGGCGCGACCACCTTCAAAGTCAACAAGAACGGGGCGGCCTTGATGCCGGGCACCTACAAGATAATTGCGAAAGCCACGGTGGGTAATGTTGGTCTGTTGGCCGGCGCGGTGCCAAGTTCTGTTGCGGTGGTTGGCGGCCCTAGCGCCGGGACGCCTGCGCTCTCCATCGTGAACGGGGAACTGTATTTGACCGTCGGTGGCATTTCGACCGTTGGATATACCGGTGGCCCCTTCACCTACAATGGATCGGGACAGAGTCCGACGATCAGCTTCAGCGGTTCCAACGGATTAAAGACGACCAACTATGCGGGTGTGTCGGGCACGACCTACGGCCCCAGTGCATTTGCGCCGGTAAACGCGGGCAGCTATTATGTCTCGAACGTTGTGGCGGCCGATGCCAACTACTTTGGCAGCACCAATAGCCAGAGCTTCACGATTGGTGTGGCGTCGGCGTCGGTGACGGCGGATGCGAAGACGAAGACTTACGGCAACGTGAACCCGGTGTTGACGGCAACGGTGGTTGGCCAAGTCGTGGGTGGTGACGCGATCAACTACAGCCTGAGCACGGATGCGAGCCAGTTCTCCAGCGTGGGGGTGTCAAACATCTTTGTGAATCTGGGCAGCAATCCGAATTACTCGTTGCTGACCACCAACGGCACGTTGACCATTTATCAAGCGAACACTTTCGTCGGGGCGTCCTCCACCAAGAATCCGTCCGGTTACAAGGATACCGTCGCCTACATCGCCACGCTGCCGTCCGATGCCACGGGCAGCGTGGTTTTCTCTTCCACCAACGGGCCGATCAGCACGAACACCGTGAGTAGCGGCAGCGCGACCAGCTTGAGCATGACCAACCTGCCGCGCGGCACGAACCTCATCACCATTGCCTATCTCGGCGACGGCAACTATCTGGGCAGCACGACCAACCTTGAGCAGATCGTCACCAACCACCCGCCCATGCTGGCTCCGCTGAACCTGACACGGACGGCGGGCTTGGGCTTGCATTTCCAGTGGTCACAACTCACCAACCAATGGAGCGACGCGGACGGCGATGCCGTTAACTTGACCACCTTCAATCTGTCCACCACCAACAGCGTGTCCCTAATAACTAATGCAACGCTCATTGGCTATCCGTCCACCGGTCCGAATGTGGCCGACCAAATCAACTATACCGCCAGCGACAGCTATGGAGATACCGTTGCCAGCGTCATCAACATCACGGTCAACGCCTATGTCACCGGCACCAACTCCATCGTCAACATCACGACCGGCAATCCCACCACGCTCAAGGCTTATGGTGTCATCGGCTTCAGCTACATCACCGAACGCTCCACCGATCTCACCGACTGGGCGTCCATTGCGACGAACACCGTCAGCACCAACGGCGTGATTTCCGTGAGCGATTCATTCAGCGATTTGGGCGGCACTCCGCCGAGTTCGGCTTATTACCGCATCAAGTGGCAGCCCTAATCAGAGCGTTAATCAAGGAACGACATTATGAATATCATCTATTTGACATTGGTTGCATCACTGGCGGCGGTGGCCCCGGTTCGCGCTTCGCTATATCCGATCGGCGCGATCCCGGACGGCAGTCCAGCGGGCGTCAGTTTCGTGGGCACCTACGATGGGGCGCCGGCCGGTTCCACGGTGTCCGGCCTGACGGTGAGCTTGAACATCAGCGGCGGTTTCAACGGCGACTTGTATGCGTATCTCGTGTCGCCCAATGGCACGCTGGTGATGCTGATGAACCAGCCGGGCGTGAGTTTGAACGGCTTTGGTGCCAGCGGCGCGGGCATGAACATCACCTTGCAGGATGGCCTGAGCGACCACGGCTCGATCCAGGACGTAACGAGCAGTTCGTTTATGACGGGCAGCTACAATGCGGCCGGCAGTCTGGCAAACTTCAACGGCTCACCGGCGGACGGGAACTGGACGCTCTACTTTGCGGATATGGCCAATGGTGGCGGAACCAGCTTGGTGGAGGGTTGGAGTTTGAACATTACAGCGGTGCCGGAACCGGTGAATCTTTCCCTGGCCATCTTCGGTGGCGGGATGGGAATTTTTGCCCTGCGCCGATTCATCATCCCACGCAAGTCAGTCGGTGAATGAGTTTTTTCGGACATAATGACCGCTGTCGGTTGGGTGATGGCGGGAATGGTGTTTGTGTATCACCACCGCTGTTATAATCGAGGAATATCATCGGATGAAAGCAAAATACGTCATCATCAAGAAAGGCAGCTTGGAGGTGCCACTAGTGTTTTCGCAATTACTGTTGCACTCGGAAATGGCGGGAAAGCACAAGCCCGCTGCGGCCGGTTTTTGCGAGTTGGCAGCGAATGGGAAGTGGCTGGTCGCAGGCCACTCCAGTTCATTGAGATTAAATTCGCGGCCAGAGGACGCGGCGATTTTAAACGCACATCTGTAAATTTATTCCAACAATGACCTTCGTGACGGGTTTGGGACCCCGTCACCAAGACCGGATCATGGGTTCCGGTTTGGGGTGGGTGGCGGCGCTATTGGGTTGGCGTCGCCACTCGTTCCGTTTCGAGGGGTTCATCAACGCTTGTTATCGTGAAAAATCACGAATATTTTTTAATGGCAGGTCCTCCGGTGGTTGAGGCACCTGCGTCCCATAAATTTTCTTTTCGAGGTTTTAGCGTCGTGAAAGGCACGACGCGGCGCGAGAAGTTAAGCCAAAGGTTTGTGTGGCATGAAGACGGTAAATTTGGATCAGTATGCGGACCCGAATGTGCTCCGGGAATTTTCACCCCGGATGTCAGTGGTTGAGCATGAAGAGACGCGAGCCAAGACCGAGCTTGGCGCGGCTCAGAAAGACACGGCGCGCGAATTAAGCGCAAAGCTGGCGAGTCTCAAAGGCATTGTTTGGGTCGGCGTGGCTTTGTTCCTGTTTGGGCTGGCATCGCTATTTTATCCCCCGCTGAAACTCATCATCGGCAGTGTGACGACCAGCGTGGCCATCACCGCCGGTGGTCTCGCCCTAATGATTTTGCCAACGCTTGTGGTTGGTCACGAAATGTTGATCTTGTTCGGTGTGGCCGTGGGCGTCGGCGGTTGGTTCCTGGCGCATCGTTACGGCACGCTGCGCGGAATGGTGAATGCAGCCGAGGCTGCCGTGGTGACGCCGCCGGATAATTCTGGAAAAGGAGGTGCGGCATGAACTCGGCCCAGGAACAATTCCTGAACCTCAAAACGATGCCGGCCCGGCTTAAAGTTGAGGAAGCCGCCTGGTATCTCGGTTTCGTGCCCCATGAGATGACCATCTTGATGGCGGCAGGTGTGTTGAAACCGCTCGGCCATCCGCCAACCACCGGCGTAAAACACTTTTCGGTGGTGGCGCTGGAAGAATTGCGCCGCGACCAGAAATGGCTGGCTCGGGCTTCTGATTGCATCGTGCAATATTGGAAGTCGTGCAATGAAAAGAAAACGGCACGCCGGGGAAAAACCCACGACGCGCCGCGTGTGCCGGAGATCAATGCTTCGGCGGCAGCTCTGAACTAGCCTGCAACCGGTGTCTGGTTGGCTTCGGCCTTCTTCTCGTAATCTTCCAAGGTCGGCAGCAACATCTTCGCCCGTTTCGCGTAGGAGCGATGGACGGCCTGGCTTTTGTGGCCGAGCGCTTCTTGCGCGAAGCGTTCTGGATAGCCGGCCGTTTTTGCGCGTTCGGCCCAAGAATAGCGGTAGCTGTGCAGGGTCACGCCGGTAATTTGAACCCGGTTACAACGTTTTCTAAACTGGTTGGACCGGTCGCCAGCGGACTGGGTTGCAATGTAGGGAAACAACGGTCCGCTGCCCGGCAGGTCTTGCAGAATCGCCGCCACGACCGGCCCGAAATGCAGCCGCGCCACGGTTCCGGTTTTGCGCCGGAAAAAGCCGATGGTTTTCTGCTCCCAATCCACGTCCTCGGCGGTGAGCGTGGCGAGATCCGTTTGCGCGGCTCCCATGTGCCACGCCAATTGGTAGAACGCGCGGCGTTCGGAATTTTTCTCGTTGGCAATGATCGTCTCGTGTTCGGCCTGGGTGATGGCGCGCTTTTCCTTATGCACCGCCTTCGGCCATTGGCGGCGGGGCACGACGGATTTCGGCAGCCAATTCATTTCGAGGGCGAAATTGTGCAGCCGGCGCAAATAGTGATTGGTGGAGACAGTGCCCGTGCGGAGAACTTTCAAGAAGTGTTCGGCGTTGGTTTCCAGCAGCGGCAGTTTGCCAATCAGCTCAAAGGCGGGATCTTTCCAAGCGATGTCGTAACGGTGACGGGTGACGCCTTGCTTGGTCGCGGCCATTTCATCCATGACGAATTTCCAAGTGCGCTTGGCGGCGGCGGCGTCGGTGGCGCTGAGGTAGGCCAGGGCGATCTGTCGGTTTAGAATCGGCTGGCGGGAAGCTTCATTCTTGGAATGGAGCAGCGCCTTGGCGGCGGCTTCGTCGCGTGTGCGCAGGCTTTCCTGCTTGCCGTTCTGGGTGTTCTGGGCATAGTAAATGCCGTTGCGGCGATACAGACTGAACAGTTGTTTCATAACATTACCTTTCTGTCGGCAATGCTATCGGGCAGGACCGCTTTTCGTTTTTGAGCGGGCTAAAGTTAGTGTTTAGTAGCTGCCAAGGCGGGTGAAGTCATCACGAAACACCGCGCTTTGCTGGCATATTTACTGGCACCAACGGCCCGCCGCATCGTAAGTTTCTAATGCACAAGCATTAAGTCTTCGACGCAAAAGACGTGTCCGGCCTCTTTTCTTTTTATAGGTCACAACCCCGGAACGACCAGGTGTGGCGCAAGTTTCTCCCGCAATTCTAAAATCAATTCCGCTTCCATTGGCTGGTAAATGTCGTCTATGAAAAGGCACACAATCGCCTTCCCTACGGCCGCCTCTCGATGTTCATTTAGAATCCGGTTCTTATGATTCTTTTCCATTACGAAGATGACGTCGGCCCAACGAATATCTCGCTCAGTCAGCCGGATGCGCGCCTCCCTGCCAACGCCGCGTGATTTCACGTCATAAAGATGCGATCCGGAAAACATTTTTTCCGCAGTGAGACTCCGGATCTTGTTTCGCGCGCAAACAAACAAAATCTTTTCCCGGTGCGCGGTGTCAGCATGACTATCGCTAGGGACTGGCTCCGGGTTAGGCTGGTTCATGGCCATTCAAACTTTAAAATGATGCAAAAAGGCACCCTGAAAGAACAGAGTGCCTTGTGAAATTGCCAGCCAGCTTTACTCCTTTTTAAATTTCCACGCCGAATCCAGCATCTCTTGGTTATACGGTTCGGTGACAATTCCGTTCGCTGCGTAAAGATAAAGTGCGCCTTTATAGATTTGGCCAGCCACGCTCGTCAAATAGGAAAGAACGAACATCGCCAGAACCCACAGCACGCCAGCAATACCGATGAGCCAGAAGTTTTTCAACATAATCGAGCCGGCGAGAGCGCCAGCCAGAAGCACGATTGAAACGATCAAAATAAGTCCGCTCGCCAAACTCATTCCCACATAACCAATCAAGGCTTCACCCCAAGTGCGTTTCAAAATACTGGCGGAGTTTTTAAGCATTTGAATGGGGTTGGTGTTCTGCTCATCCTGCACGATGCTCGGAATCACAAAAACCGAGGCGACGCTCCAGGCCATGCCTAGTAGACGCGCGATGATCCGACCCACAATACTCAATCGCTGTTCGATTTGCTGAATTATCAAACCGACCAGACCTGCAAATAAAGACCACATCAGAATGGCCTTCCATCGCTTGCAGGCAAACTTTAAACCACCCTGGATAGATACGGGTTCTCCCCGCAAAGCCGCGAGAATCTCATGGTAGAAGGCGACATTGAAGAACGTGGCGAAAAACATGGAAACAAGATACATGAAGGCGAGGTAGCCCATTGCAGTTGGGGTCAGGCTGCTTTGAACCACATGACCACGCGCATCCGTCGTCTGGGTGAAAAGTGAATGGCTGATGGCCTGCCAGTGCTGGGCCGAGGCGTAGGAATAGCCGGTCGGACGCAAAACTACCGGTGCGAGAAAAAACACCATGATCAGGATCGTGAACAGAAAGACCACGATTGGGAAGACCAGCAACTGTTTGTTTCGGGCCATGATGGTGAGGGAGCTTTTGAACAACCGCCAGCTGCGTTGGAATTTGCCCATAATATTTCCTTGGTTGAATGGAGGTTAATGGTTCACGTTTGGTTTGATTGCGAACAGCTCAACCCGACGGTTTTATCACTTGGCCAAACTTTGTCAGCAATAATCTATTCGAAAAGAGGTTGTAGCCTATTCACAAGCACCGTTGTTGGCAGTTGAAAACCTGGTGAGATCGATGTTCATAGAAAAGTCCGGCGCGCTTAGCTTTTTTGATTTCAGGGAGGTTCAGAAGACAAAATTGTTGTTCACTGAAAGCCAGATTTATTCCAAGCTGTTTTAGAGACGCCCAATTGCCAATGGAACCTGAATCAAAAAGAAGTGAAGAATGCCCTGTTTCAGAACCAAGCCAGGGAGAGCATTGGCGCTATTGTTTGCAGTGTGGACATGAACTGATCAACGAGAAGTGCAAGCTACGGTGTCCCCGTTGCCATTATTTCATGAGTTGCTCAGATTTCGATCATTTGCAGAGCTGAAGGTATGCGACTCGACGAGAGCAAATGTGAACACCAAACGATGAGTTTGTTTGGTGAAGTGCCGAAAAAAGCGTCGCAGCCATCCAAACCAACTGGCAAGGCGGAAATCTATTTTGATGGCGGTTGTTTAGGTAATCCCGGTCAGAAATATGGTTCCTTCCAAGTTAAACTGGACGGCAAGGAAATCCTCAAGCGCAGCAGGGTAAATTTTGGTTTCGGCACCAATAACGAAGCTGAGTTTAATGCCCTGAAACTAGCTTTGGACGAATCAGTGAGATTGTTTCATGACAAAGCCATCGACCTGAAGTCACTCTCACTGGTTGTTGAAACGGATTCCACTATCGTCAGGAATCGGTTGGTGGTGAAAAACGTGATCTTCAAAAAATATCCGAGCAGTCAGCGGATGTTTGCGCTGGCCATCGAATGCCTTGAAATCATGAATCATTTCGGGAATTTTCAGGTAATCTGGAAAGGGCGAGCGAACAATGTTGACCGATTTGGCCACTGACAGCAGATACGCCCACACCAGTCATTCACCTTTTCAGCCTCTCCTTTACATTCCCGGTGCTTTGGGCGAAAACATCTTCAGCATAAAAATGTTCGACCTGCTTTTCAGACCAGCACCAAAGACTGATTCAATTTTAGTCGGCTCCAAGTCTGTTCCCCTGCTCTTCGTCCATAATCCCAAAGCCCGTCGTTATCTTCTACGTTTACGGCAGGATGGTGTTGCTAGAGTCACTGTTCCTAGAAGAGGCTCAATCAACACGGCCAAAGATTTTTTGGCCAAGAACATTGGTTGGCTAGAACGACAAATTCAGCGGTTGGAAGCGCAGCCAAAAACCTCGAATGAATGGAGGCTAGGAACGGAGATTTATTTTAGAGGTGAACTGGTCAAGATTGTGATTGAGACGGCTGGACAAATTCGTTTAGGGAAGGAGCTCATAAACTTGCGCGATTTGTCTGTCGATCTAAAGCCTGGCATTCAAAAGCACCTCCGTAAAATTGCTGAACGAGAACTTCCTGCTCGTGTTCAAGAATTGGCTGCACTTCACGGTATTGAAGTTTCGCGCGTATCAGTCAGGAATCAAAAATCTAGGTGGGGTTCATGTTCTCGCAAAGGGACGATTTCATTGAACTGGAGATTAATCCAGACACCAGATTTTGTGCGAGACTACATCGTTTTGCACGAACTAGCTCACCGCAGGCAGATGAATCATTCCGATCTGTTTTGGCTGGAAGTGGAGCGTTTGTGCCCAGAGTATTTGACTGCTGAACGATGGGTGAAAACAAACTGTTCACTCCTTCGCTGATGTTCCAGATCACCCAGACCAAAATATGAACGACGAGGAACAACAAACAGGCAAAGGCGATCAGGCGTTGAGAGTGCTGACTGTCCGGGAAAGAAAATTAAAAGGCAAATGGGAGTCGTTTAAAAAAGAGCTGCGAGGGGATAAAACGCTTGATCCAGATTTCGCTAGTGAAAAGTTTGACCAGGAAAAAGTGAAGTATGAAGAAGCGATGGAATTGATTGAACAGGAACGCGAACAAATCATCAGCCCAAAATGAAAAACCTCCCCTACCCTGACAATAAACACCTAGATGCCACTGAACGATTGCTGAAACAAATCCCTCAATCTATTGTTGAACTAAAATGCCAGCCGTAGCCCCAGCCAAGAAGACGAGACCGTTCATTGCTCCAGTAGCCAAATCTGAGCAAGAACATGCGCCGACCTTTTACGTTGTTTGCTGGAATGACCCAGTGAATTTGATGTCCTATGTCACCCACGTCTTCATGAAAATCTTTGGGTGGAATAAGCAAAAAGCCGAAAAACACATGATGGAAGTTCACGAAAAAGGGAAAAGTGTGTTGGCTAGAGAAGGTGCGGAGAAGGCTGAGTTTTTAGTTCACCAGCTCCATAAATATAAACTTCAGGCAACCATGGAGCCGGCAGAATGAAATTGCTCAAACATTCGGGTAATCGATGGGAATATGAGTTGAGAGGAAACGAAGCGATGGTGTTGAAGACTTTGATCACCAACTTCCCGTTCACAAAATTGAAGTCAGTGAAGATGGCGAAGGGAAATCATGATGCGGAGTCATTTGATCGGGAAAACCTGTTGAACATCTCTTTGGAGCAGCATCGAAATGAATTGAAAAAGGCTGCGGAAAAAGTGGCGAAGGAATGCTTGAGTGAAAGGTCTGGAATCTGGTCGCTAAAGTTGGGTCAGGAAAACAAAGAGATTTTGTTACTGATCCTCAACGACACTAGGATCGGGGCTTGGCGAGAATTGGGAGAACCGGGGAACATCCACCTTAAACCCGACTCACCTCACCTGCTTCAACTTTGGCACATCATGAATCTGGCCGGGTATTTTGAGGAAAACTTGGTCGGCCATTAAATCTCTACAACCTTTCATTTCCCAGCGCACTTCTCAATATCATGCGCTACCCGATATGGCTCCAGCATCGTCCACATATCGGCACCGCATTTTGGGCAGTTGTCTGGCGTTGAAGATTCGTATTCCTCAACCATCTTCGTTTCAGCCGGTGTGATGGTTCGCCAGATTGTTTTGCTCAACAGTTCGGTGTAGCGGTCGTAGGCAATCATATTTTTAGCGTTTTGGTCTAGTTCTAAAAAACACAATCAACACACCGATACACAGAACCAGTAGCATAGTCAAAACAGCAATGGCAATAGGAACCCACTGCGCTTGTAGTGTGCCGGTGTGTGATTGATGCGAGGCTTTGGTGTAGGCAGTGGTGTCTGAAACATAGCCATCAACCTTCGCCTTCAATACAGCTGCTAAATCCGGTGCCAAAGCTGTGAAGAAGTGAAAACCAGTCAAGGCCTCGATCCGATTCACCGAAACCACATATTTTTGCCACGGATCATCGCGAATACCCTGAATGTTCGGAATGTCCACACCAATGACTCTGGTTGCTGATGTGATTCGGCTCAACACAGAACCCGGACCGTTTGGAACCTCGACAATGATTTTCCAAGTATGCGAAGGAATGAGCACCGGACCATTTAGAATTCGGCTACCATTGAAACTAGCCGGGCCACAGATGATCAGAAGTTCGTTTCCCGATTTCGCCAGGTCTCTGCAAAACGCCTCCATATGCGCTAGGGATTCGTGGCTACAATGATCTTCGACAGAAGCTTGGGCAAATGGCCGAACACTCGGCAAAAATTATTGGAAGTCCAAGTGATATCGCCCGGGCTCTTATTACAAATGAGGCTTGGGTTAACTTCATATGGAACAATTACGAAAAGTGTTTGGCCGCCTTGAAGGATGGTCTCGCAGCGGCACGAGAGGCAGATGATCAAATTCTTGAAGGCATGGCCCTGCGGTTAATGGCACAAGTTGCCAAGGAGCGGAACAACCTCGTAGAAGCAAAGAAGCTTTTACTAGAAGCGTTAAATTTATTTAAAAATCCAGGGTCCGGAAAGGTGAGTGATGATTATCAGTTGGCCATCACTTACGGCACTTGGGGCAGTTTAAATCGTGATTTGCAAAACTTTTCGGAAGCCGAATCGAGTACTCGTGAAGCTTTGTGTATTGCATCGGGTCTGAAAAACGCCGAAGAGTTGCAGGTAGTGCAGTGTCAAAAATTGACGAAACTCTTGACCGTATTGAAACGCCTCCCAGAAGCCGAGGACTTCCACAAGCAGTCGGAAAACATACTTGCTCAATTGCGACCTCAATTGGGTTTCGCCTACGGCAAACTGAATCTAGCTCGAATTGCCGAGCATCGTAAGGATTACCAGAAAGCATTGGAGTATGCCAAGGAAGCTGAAACGCTCTTTGTTCAATTCGGTGACCGGCGAGAGATAGCCACAGACCTACAGCGAATCCAAGAAAAGGCGGCGAAAACTAAACCGAACATCGCTGCTCCGAAGTGAAAATGTCTGGCTGTGAAATTGAACACAGTCCGGTTTTTGAAAAACCGCTATTCAAAAAGACATCGAGAGGTTCTGGAATTTTTTCTTCAAAAGGACAGGCCAGAGAAGCGGGCAGATGGCGTTTGTTGTAAATGGCGATCAGGACGCTAAAACTTATAGTGTAAATCTGGATCTGAAATCTGATACTGACATTTGATACTACATGACCATTTTTGAGTGATTTTGGGGTTGTTCTAGGGTCTTTAGCCGGTTTCCTGAAATCGCATGATAGGCCTGTGAACACGGATGATTTCAATTGAATTCCGATGTGTTCTTTTGGGTCGAAAATCTCGTTTAGCAATCCGTAGTCAGCCGCTCTATCCAATTGAGCTATGGGTGCGACCGTTAATTTTATTGGGCTTTATCGCTGTCGGCTAATCACCATCCTGACGATATTTTACCACTTTCAGAATACAACATTCATGAAAGCCGCAGAACCAACGTCAAAATCTGCTGATTTATGGCAGAAAACCCACTATGCGAACCTTGTTCGCTACGTTCCGTCCGGAGTTTATTTTGCTCGAATGAGGGTTAAAGGCAAGCTCATTCACAAGAGTTTGACGACCGATACTGGCCTTGCCCCGATTACGTGGACAACGTATGAGTGCATACGGCAAGGTTGTCGGTGCTAGGGTCAGCTGTAAAAAAATTGTTTGCCGCAGGCCAGATTGCCGGCCACGGTGCCGGATGTCGTCGCGGTAGGCGACCCTGTTGACGCGGTTTTTGCCCTTCCTTGTAAATTTTGCCACTGCCACTGCCGCTTTTCACCTCAATGGGTTTGCGGCGGACGAGTTTAGTCTTGATGCCATGGCTAATTTGCCCATAAAGAGGCCCCACAAGTCAACTGCTAGTGAAAAAGGTAAGTGATTGATGGCGGGAGCGGCGGGGCTCGAACCCGTAACCTCTGCCGTGACAGGGCAGCGCTCTAACCAATTGAGCTACGCCCCCGCGATGGGGAAAGCGGACATTATAGAAACCATGCCGCAACGTCAAGTTTTTGGTTTTAAATCTTTGGGGCGGGCAACCGGCGGAAAAAAATATCCGGGCAGCAGACGCCAAGGAGGTGGGGG
>Ga0208872_1001008_pt1 | contig 18380 bp, 14 predicted proteins | sample CryBogCBH12Aug08_FD_185508 | JGI IMG/M metagenome (GOLD analysis project Ga0208872, IMG submission 185508) | Freshwater microbial communities from Crystal Bog, Wisconsin, USA - CBH12Aug08 (SPAdes) | ecosystem: Environmental > Aquatic > Freshwater > Lake | place: Crystal Bog, Wisconsin, USA...
AAGCGCCTCTGATTCAGGGTCCTGCAGGCCAGCCTGCACGGTAGAGGCAAAACTACTATCCTCCGGCGCAACGCTACGCGCACTGCTGCGGGATGTTTCAAATGAATTGGGCGTCTCCCATTCCATCGCCACCAAAGTTACGTTGTCACTGGTCGGCCCCCCCTTAAGCAGCGCCTGGTCAACCAGCGCCGGCGCCGCCTCAGAAACAGACTTCTGCGCCAGGTGGTATACGATTTCCACGTCTTCCAGGTTGGACCATAAACCGTCAGAACACAACATGATGCGGTCGCCCTGCTGCAACCTCACCGGCCCGGCCGTATCAATAACCGGACTGACGGGCGAACCCAGGCAGGTATAAAGCACGTTGCGGTTGATAGGAGTCGTGCTGTTCATGGACGGGACGGAAGCAGTCCGCCGACTTTCCATATAGGAATGGTCACGCGTGCGGGCCAGCAATTCGCCTTCGCGCACCAGATACAAACGCGAATCACCACAATGGGCCCAATGCGCGACACCTTCCTGCACCACGGCCACAACCAGCGTAGTGCGGGGCGTGTCTGGCAGTTTCGAATCAAAGGCGTAGCGAAGGATTTGTCGATGTGCCGCTGTGATGGCTTCAAACAAAAATGTTTTTACGTCCGGTAATACCGGAATCGCTTCTTTTTGATAACGCGATGCAAGCACCTGGAGCGCGATTTGAGCGGCAACCTCTCCTTGCGGGTGGCCTCCCATGCCGTCTGCCACCAAAAACAGGCCCGAACTCTGCGTATAGCAGTACCCCATCCGGTCCTCGTTTTTCTCACGACCGCCCTTGCGACTGACCTGAAACACGGAAAATTTCATTTCAGTTTATTGAGGTTGGTTGGCCCTTGAACAGTCTTGCGGGAATCTGCCACCATGTTGTCAAACTGCATGCGTACTTTTTCAGTAACACTCAGCTTGGTATAGCGACGCTCCCCTTCACGGCTGAGCTCCTTCTGCAGCGCAAAAACGGATTGTGGACGTGATAGCGGATCAAGGGACATGCACCACTCTACTACTTCTATCAGGTTATCCGAATAGATGCCGCGCAAACGGGCCAGCGCAATTGCTATACGATCTTTTTCCTGCCGCTGAGGCGCCTCATTCGGCGGGTAGCCCTGCATGCAGGCGTACATGCACGCGCCTATCGCGTAGATGTCAGTCCACGGCCCCATGGAAGCATCCCGGCGGTACATTTCCGGCGCCGCAAATCCGGGTGTATACATGGGACGAATGAAATTGCCTTCCTTACTCAGCACTTCACGGGCAGCACCAAAATCAATCAGCACCGACTTGTTATCGTCCGTGATGAATATATTGGCGGGCTTGATATCGAGATGCAGCATCTTGTGCTGATGCACGATGCGCAATCCGCGCAAGATTTCATCGAATAGCGACCGAATAGTTGATTCGCGAAATACCTTGTCCTGCTTGAGATCGCGTGCGGTAACGATGAAGTCCTGCAGGGCTGCCCCCTCCAGATAATTCATCACCATGTAAACGGTTTCGTTTTCACGGAAGAAATTAAGCACGCTCACCACCGACGGGTGAGAAATCTGGGCCAGCGAGCGGCCCTCTTCAAAAAAACTTTTCAGCCCCAACCGATATAGAGACAGCTTCTCGGGTTGCACTTCGGGCATCAGCGCCCCGGGCGCACGCGACGCCAGAGACGACGGCAAATACTCTTTAATAGCCACCTGCTGGCCCTGCGGATCTTCCGCAAGATAGACGAGACCAAACCCTCCAGCCGCCACTTTGCGCACTATCTTATAGCCACCAATCATGGTGCCCGGTGGCAGGGACGCTGGCTTGGCCTTGGACATATTTTTTGAATTTCTGGCTTGACGTTCAGGAGCATATTCGGGTTATTCTCGGGGCCACTCCCACGTCCCGAGAAATTGCAATGCCAGTTTACAGCATGACGGGCTATGCCAGTGCACAGCACAGCACAGCCCCTACCAGCGCCGATTCCGAAAATAAGGCTGCGCCAGCCTCCAGGCTGGGTCTGGAAATCCGCTCGGTGAATAGCCGTTTTCTGGACCTGACCCTCAAGCTGCCGGACGACTTGCGTCAGTTTGAACCGGTACTGCGTGAACGGATCACCGGAAAAATCAAGCGCGGCAAAGTTGAAGTACGGGTGGCGGTGGAAAACTCCGGCACGGTTGGGGTTGCCGACCCCAGCACGCGTCTGCTGCAGCGCCTCAATAGCGTGCAGGATCATGTGAGGGCCTGGCTGCCTCTGGCCGGCGCGCTCAGCGTGGCTGATGTACTGCGTTTGGCCGCCAACGAGAATGCGGTCTCCCGCGACTGGAGCGCCGATCTGTCCGAACTGATGGATGTTGCACTCGGGCAACTAATGGATGCTCGGGCGCGTGAAGGCGAACGGCTGACAGAAATGTTGCGCGGCCACCTGGCGCAGCTGGGCGCTTTGGCGGAGCAGGCCGCTCCGCTGTTGCCGCAACTGGTTGCCCAGCAGCGCCAGCGCTTCCTGGACCGCTGGCAGGATGCCATGGGCCTTGCACAGGGCGGGGTGCCACCCGAGGCTGCGCAAGAACGCGCACTCACCGAGGCCACGGCCTTCGCCATCCGAATCGACGTGGCCGAAGAACTCACCCGGCTGCGCTCGCACATTGCCGAAATGGACCAACTGCTGGCCAAAGGCGGCGAACTCGGCAAACGGCTCGACTTTCTGATACAGGAATTACACCGGGAAGCCAATACTTTAGGCTCCAAGTCGCCGGCGCTGGATCTGACCCGCATTGGTGTGGACATGAAAGTGCTGATTGAACAGATGCGCGAGCAGGTCCAGAACATAGAATAGCCACCATCTATCAGCCCTCGGAGCCTCGCCCCATGGACTATCCTGGAAACCTGTTTGTTGTTGCGGCGCCCAGTGGCGCCGGCAAATCCAGCCTGGTCAAGGCGCTGCTGGAGCTAGACGCCCGCGTCCAGCCATCGGTATCGCACACCACGCGTCCGCCACGCGGCCAGGAAAAGCACGGCCGCGAATATTATTTCGTCTCGGCCTCCGAATTCGACAATATGGTCGCAGCCGATGCCTTCGTCGAGTGGGCAAACGTGCACAGCCACCGGTATGGAACGTCCAAGAAAGCCATTGAAGACCGCATGGCGCAGGGGGCCGATGTCATTCTGGAAATTGATTTTCAGGGCGCCATTCAGATCAAACGGATATTTTCCAACGCCATTTGTATCTTCATACTTCCCCCGAGCTGGGAAGAACTGCGCTCGCGACTTGAGCGCCGTGGCGAAGACGCACCAGATATCATTGAATTGCGCATGAAAAACGCACAGGCGGAGGTTGCGCAGGTCGATAAATTTGACTTCGTTATAATCAACGAGTTATTTGACCGTGCGCTTTTTGACCTGAAGGCCATCGTCCACTCCCAGCGGCTCAAGCTGGCGGCGCAGCGTAGGTCGCGCGCCGAAACATTCAGAGCATTGCATATCCCCTCGTAATTTGGAGAATCCTGATGGCCCGTATCACTGTTGAAGATTGCCTGGTGCATATTCCGAACCGTTTCCAGCTGGTGTTGGCGGCAACTTACCGTGCACGCATGCTGAGCCAGGGACATACGCCAAAAATCGAAAGCAAGAACAAGCCGGGCGTAACCGCACTGCGTGAAATTGCTGCTGGCAAAATTGGTATTGAGATGCTTAAAAAGGTTCCTTTGTAAGCTTTTGCCGAAATAGCCCAAAAGCACCGTTCGCGGTGCTTTTTTTTCGTCTGCACAGCCAATCGACCGTTCTTCCCAAATCGGGCCGTACTGCGCTACATTTGGAACATGGGTTCCCTGCCATCAATTTCCTCACTTTCCGGCCCTGCGAAAGCCCCCGCAACGGTCAAAGCCGCGACTGTCAGCTTTGCAAACCTGGCAGCCAAGCTCGATTACCTGAGCGCCGCCGACGTCGAACAGGTGCGCATGGCGTACCGTTTTGCCGATGAAGCCCATCTGGGCCAGTTGCGCAACAACGGCGAACCCTACATAACCCACCCGATCGCCGTCGCAGCCCAATGTGCCGAATGGAAGCTCGACGCGCAGGCCCTCATGGCTGCGTTGCTGCACGACGCCATGGAAGACTGCAGCGTTACCAAGGTGGAACTGATAGAGCGCTTTGGATCGCCGGTGGCCGAACTGGTAGACGGACTGACCAAACTCGACAAACTGCAGTTCAACACACGCGAAGAAAATCAGGCGGAGTCATTCCGGAAAATGCTGCTGGCAATGGCGCGTGATGTGCGGGTGATCCTGATCAAACTGGCAGACCGGTCGCACAACATGCGCACGCTGTCGGATGTTCCCAAGTCCAAATGGACACGTATCGCCTCAGAAACGCTCGACATTTATGCGCCCATTGCACACCGCCTCGGGCTCAACCTGACGTACCGTGAGCTTCAGGATTTGTCCTTTTGCCACTTGCGCCCCTGGCGCTACGCCACCCTGAACAAAGCAGTAGCCAAGGCGCGCAGTCGCCGCCGGGACCTGATCCAGAAGGTGCAGCGGGATGTGGAGGCCGCGTTTGCCGAGGCCGGTATGAAAGTGCGTATCGCCGGGAGAGAAAAGTCGCTTTATTCCATTTATAAAAAGATGGAAGTCAAGCACCTCAGCTTTGCCCAGGTGACCGATATTTACGGGCTACGCATTATTGTCCCGACCGTCGTTGACTGCTACACCGCGCTGGGCATCCTGCACCAACTCTATAAGCCGGTGCCGGGCAAATTCAAGGACCATATAGCGATTGCCAAAATGAATGGCTATCAGTCGCTGCATACCACGCTGGTCGGGCCGTCCGGAATAAGTGTTGAATTCCAGATGCGCACCGAAGCCATGCATCTGGTGGCCGAATCGGGCGTTGCGGCGCACTGGCTATACAAGGTTAAAAACCCGCAGGACGCGGCCAACGACCGGCTGGGAACCAAATGGTTGCAGTCGCTGCTGGACATACAGAACGAAACACGCGATGCCACCGAATTCTGGGACCACGTCAAGGTGGACCTGTTCCCTGATGCGGTATACGTTTTCACCCCCAAGACGCAGATCATGGCGCTGCCGCGTGGTGCCACGGTGGTCGATTTTGCATACGCCATCCACAGCAATATCGGCGACCGTACGGTGGCGGCCCGCATCAACGGCGAACAGGTCCCGCTGCGTACCGAACTCCGCAATGGCGACGTGGTGGAAATTGTCACGGCACCGGTTTCATCGCCCAATCCGGCGTGGCTCAGCTTTGTGCGAACCGGGCGCGCGCGCTCGAAAATTCGTCATCACCTCAAGTCCATGGAGCAGGCGGAATCCGAAAGTCTGGGCGCACGACTGCTGCTGCAGGCCTTGCGTTCAGAAGGATTTGACGCTTTCCCGGGCGAAAATCCAGAATACCAACCCATTTGGGACAAATTGCTCCGGTTTACTGGCAACAAGAGCCGTCAGGAATTGCTGATTGACATCGGACTGGGCAAGCGCATTGCCAACATAGTTGCCAAGCGGCTCGTTTTGCTGCTGGCCGAAACCGGCTATCGCCCCGACGCCATTCTGATCAGCCGAGAGCGCTTTACAGCCAGCGAATCGTCTGGCACGGCGGCTATTACGCTGGACGGCAGCGAGAACGCATCGGTCCAGTTTGCGCAGTGCTGCCGGCCTATTCCGGGCGACCAGATTGTGGGCTATCTGGGCCGCGGCGAGGGCCTCACGGTACATCTGGAAAACTGCGCCATTGCGCGCAAACTGCTGCACAAGGACAGCGAGCGCTTTATACGCGTGGACTGGTCGGAGGAGCCGCTGCGTTCGTTTGAGGCCGCCATATTGGTAACGGTCAACAACAGCAAGGGTATTCTGGCCAAGGTGGCTTCAGCGCTGGCCTCGGCTGAGGCCGACATCGTGCATATCAACATGGCGCAAGAGGCGGCGCAAGAGACCAGCGACTTGCGCTTTCTGATTTCGGTGCGCGACACCAACCACCTCGATCTGGCACTGCGGCATCTGCGACGCACCCACTCGGTACTCAACGCCCACCGGATAGGTGGCCCGGGCAGCAGCAACCCATAACTCAGGGCGCAGGGTATTGCACCCGTAATACTTCTATATTTGCCACCCTGTCAGGCATCAGCAAACGCAATTCGTCGCCTTCGCTGGCTTTCAGAAGTGTGCGCGCAATAGGAGAAATCCAGCTGACTTCGCCCTGCGCGCTATTCGCCTCGTCGATGCCCCGAATAGTCACAGTGCGCTCTAACTTGCCATCTTCCAGATAGGTTACTGTGGCACCAAAAAATACCTGCGTCCGCCCGTGGTGAACGCTGGGATCCATGACTTCGGCAATTTCCAGACGGCGGGTCAGAAACCGGATGCGCCGGTCTATTTCCCGCAACCGCTTTTTGCCATAAATATAGTCGCCGTTCTCCGAACGGTCTCCATTGCTCGCAGCCCAGTGCACCACCTCCACCACCTTCGGGCGCTCTTTATCAATCAACTCCAGCAATTCGGCGCGCAAAGCGGCAAAACCCCGGGGTGTGATGTAGTTTTTGGTGCCAGCAGGAAGTTCTGGCAACGCCAATGCGTCATCGTCGTCGCCATCGGGTTCCCGCGTAAATGCCTTGTTCATGGATCAACCGAAAAACCGCAATGATATGCCCGCTGTGGGGTCGACGCTTGGAAACTGAGGCGCAAAAAAAACGGGTCTCATGAGAGACCCGTTTGTCTTTATATCAATCGCCTGACGGCGAAAGAAAATCAGTTAAGACCTGGCAGAACTTCGGTGCCTTCTTTCTTCACAGCATCCAGCAAGGATGGCTCAAGTCCGAGCGCCTTGATGATGGTAGGTGCAACTTGCGTCGTACCAACCTTGCTGCTAACTGTCTTGCCATGCAGGCCGGGGTGCGAAACCAGCAGCGCCACGTGGCCGTCATCGGAGGCAAAACCACCGTGCTCCATGTCTTTTGCCTGGCTCTTGGAATAGATCACGCCAGCGTTCGGCTGAACCATGATGTCAGGCGTACGGCCATTGGCAGGGTTGCCAAACTTGGTTGGTACCTTGCTCAGGTCGAGCACATAGCCGTCCTTGTCAGCGCAGATTCCTGGGTTGGTCTGGCCCTTGATGATCGTCTTGGTTACGGGATCAACCTTCGGGCAAGAGGCATTGGCCTTCAATGCGATGACAGCTGCATCACGTTGCGACTGATCAGGCAGCCAGATGAAAGCGACGTCGTCGGTTGTCACGGAGCCAAACTGGACGTTGTTACCGGTTACGCCGTCCTGAACGCTGGCGATGTTGGTGGCGATGCCAGCATTGACCAGGGTGGAAGTTACTGTGTCACCAATCTTGTGCAGCTTGGAATAGTCAACTGGCGACTGACCATGCTTGGCAGAGATGATGAACAGGGTCGAATCAGCCAGTTGCTTCTCTTCCAGTGCCTTTGCCATCTGGCCAATTGCGTGGTCGATATAAGTGACTGCAGCGGCTACGTGGTGGTTCGGTGTAAAGGAAGCGTCCTTATAACCGCCACCTTCAGAGTTGAGAGCCTTTTGGGCCACGCTGAAGGTCTGGAAGTTGGTACCGAAAATGGTGGGCACAGGAGCCAGGTTGGTGCCGCTCGAATCCAGGCCATTGATCTGGTTCAGCACATTTTGCAGATGGATGTTGTCAAACGTCTCGGTGTGCAGGTACGACGGGTCGGTTGCGGTGTTGCCACTGAAAGACTGGGTAAAGTCGCTGCCAGCGGGGGACAGCGGGTCGATCGAGTTGATTTCGGTGCGAGCCATGTCGTCCACGCCCAGACCGGAGGGTCCGTTAACCCAGTCAGTTCCCCATGCATGCTTGTCAGACCATGCGGTGTGGGCATCAGGAAGATTCTGCTTCACGACTTCAAAAATAGTATTGGTCTTGATGAAGTTGTGTGGATACACCGGCACGCAATCTGCGCCAACTTTGCGGCGTGGGATTTGTTGCGGATTGAAACTGCCGCCACCATTCAGGTGCGACAACGCTCCACCGTTCAGGTTGTCAACGCCAACGAGTTCCTGCAGAAATACTTCAACGCCGGGCGTTGTGCTGCAGTTTGTGTCGGTACCAGGGAAGAGGGTACGGTCATAAATGTCGTCGTAGAACAAGCCGGTAGAGTAAGGCGATCCACCGGTTACCAGTGCAGCCAGGCCAGGCACCGAGTCAGACAGACCGGGGGTGTAGGCCTCTTTGTAGGTCACACCATGCCGTGACAGCGCAGCAATGTTCGGGCAGGTTCCGGCGGTAACGCAACGCTCCAGATCTTGCTGGTGGAAGCCGTCAACGCTCACCAGAAGAACGTGGCGAATGCCGTCGTCCAGACCTTCGGCGTGGGTAAATGCGGCGCAAAGCATCGAAGCAGCAATTGCCAGCGGCTTGAGCAGACTTTTTGTCTTCATATATAGAACTCCTTGATGGAACAAATTGGATCTGCAGCGGGGGCGTTGCCCAGCGGGTGCCCAAGTGCAACGGCGAATTTTGTCTGCCAAATGTTGCAGTTCCATTCTGAAAAGTGCGCAATTGAATAGTTCTTCTGGATAGTGATTGTGAACACCCGTTCATAAAAAAGAATGCTATTCAGAGCCGAACCGGGCCGTTACCACATGCAACACTGCCCACTGCCCACTGCCTATGCGACTGCGGCCCCAAAAGACAAAAGGGTTAGCACGCGTTAACGTGCTAACCCTTGTCTTTACTGGTGCGGCTGGCAGGAATTGAACCCACGACCCCTTGGTTCGTAGCCAAGTACTCTATCCAACTGAGCTACAGCCGCGAAGCTTAAGATTGTAGCATGGATTTTTGGCAATTCACTGTTATTGCCCTATGTGACCTGCGCATGACAATAGAAGGAAATGTGGGGACATCATGTCTGCTTGCAACTAAAATACCACCTGTGAGGGAGATTGCCGTTTTTAACGTTATATTTGTCCCTGCTTTTTGATTTTTGTGACGCAACGGGTGAAAATCGGCGGCACCCTGCTGACTGGCTATCCCCGCCCTGCTTACCTTATGGAGAATTTAATGAAGACCTTACATCGCGTGACTCTTATTGCAAGCCTTGCATCTGCCATGTTTCTGGCTGCTTGCAGCAGCACGCCTGTCGCTCCTCCCGTCGCTGAAGCTCCTGCAGCACCGAAGCCCGTAGCCGCAGCGCCTGCGCCGGCTCCCGCCCCGGTTACCCCCAAAGCTGCAGAACCAGCACCTGTTGTCAAACAGGAAGTTGCCCCTTACCTCGATCCCAAGAATGCCCTGTACCAACAGCGCAGCGTGTATTTTGATTTCGACAAGTCCGCCATCAAGCCTGAAGGTCTGGGCGTGCTGGAACTGCATGGCAAGTTTCTCGCCAGCCACCCGTCTGTAGCCATCAAGGTTGAAGGCAATGCCGACGAGCGCGGCGGTGCTGAATACAACTTGGCACTCGGCCAGAAGCGTGCAGACGCTGTGGTCAAAGCGCTCAAGACCTATGGTGTGAAGGATTCGCAACTCGAAGCCATCAGCTACGGCAAGGAAAAGCCCAAGGCACTGGGTCATGACGAGCCTTCCTACGCTGAAAACCGTCGCGCTGATCTGGCTTACCCCAGCAAGTAAACGCCTGCTCACCTGAACCCTGCCTCTCTGCCGGTGCGCACCAGGCGCACCATGCAGTTTGCGGGTGAGTATGGTGATTGAGAAAAAAGCCGGTTTGCAACGAGCAAGCTGGCTTTTTTTATGCTGGCTGCCCGCTCCGCTTGCAAATTGACGCAACCTCGGCCAGATCGAGCGCCTGCATCGCCTCTTCCAGTTCCGCCAGAAACGCCTCCCCTGCGTTACTCAACAACGCGCGGGCATGGGCAAAATATTCCAGCACCTCCAGATCACCGGCGTCTGCCAGACGCGCAATTTCCTGCAATGCCAAGCACATGTCATCATCCATCTTCGCAGCGGGGACTGCGGCGTGCGGCGTTGTGACGACAGGCGTCAGATCAAATGGTTTTCCAAGGTGGCTGGCGGCCGCCTCCAGTGCAGCCTTTGCCATTTTGACGGTTGTGCCCAATGAAACGCTTTGCGTACAGATGTCGGCGATGTCGCCTCCGCTCTGGCACAGTGCCTCAATTCTCGCCAGTTCTTTGGCCAGACGGGTCAGTCCGACCGTTCCGGCAGTTCCCTTGAACGTGTGCAAATGATTTTTGGCACCTACCAGATCACCGGTCCTCACCAGCAAGTCAAATTGCGGCAGCAGGCCCGACAACATGTGATAAAAATCTCTGGCGGCCCTCAAATACATGGCCTCCATGCCTGACATCCGGCGCAAAGCGGAAGGCAAATCGATATCCGCATTCACCATTTCCATGCCCAACACACGCGGTGCCCCAGTCGCTCCTGTCGTACCCGACGCTACCGATGCATCCATTGGAGCGCGCAAACTGGCTGCCCCCGCCTCCCGTGGGCGCATCCCAGTCAGTCGTAGCAAGACCGCTACCAGATGCTCCATCTCAAAGGGCTTGCCGACGTGTTCATTCATGCCCGAGGCCAGGCAGTCGCTGCGATCGCTCAACAAGGCGTTGGCTGTCAAACCGATGACTGGCAAGGTGGCGAGCCCGAGTTCCTGACGGATGGCGCGAACTGCCGTGTGCCCGTCCATCACGGGCATCTGTATGTCCATCAGCACGGCATCGTAGGGCGGATTTGCCGCCTTGATGGCTTCTACGCCCTGCAGGCCATTGGCGGCGAGCGACACGCGTGCGCCTTCCGACAAAAGCAGTTCTTCGGCCACCTGCTGGTTGATCAGATTGTCTTCAACTACCAGAATGTTCATGCCGGCAAGGCGCCTCAGGCTCGCCCCCTGATCGGAGGCAGACACCTGCGGATCGGTCGAGACCGCGGCCTCCACCGCGCTGGACAACATGGCAGGCGTAACCGGCTTGGAAAGGAATCCGTCGAGCATCGCCTGCTCTTCGTCGGTGCGGTGCGATACCATTTCCATGCTGTTGGCCGACACCATCAACATCAGCGGGCGATGCGCCGCGCCTCGGGTTACTTCGCGCAGATGACGGGCCGTTTCCCAACCGTCCATTTCGGGCATTTGCCAGTCAATCAACAAGAGATCGTAGGCTTTATCGGGGTCTGACAAGCCTTGCTTAACCCGCTGAATACCCTGCGCTCCACTGGAAACTACTTCTACCGCCCACGACAATGATCGCCCCGCGATACGTAGCAGTTCGCCAGACAGCGGATGGTCGTCAATGACCAACACCCTCTGAATCGGGTGCGCCCCGGCCCGGCTCTTTTGCAGCGAAGGTGGAACCTCACTCAGCGCCGGCAAAGTCAACTCAAAGCTAAACGAACTGCCCTTTCCAGGCGCGCTTTCAAGGGCAATGCGGCCACCCATCATTTCCACCAGACGCTTGCTGATGGCCAACCCGAGCCCGGTTCCGCCAAATTTACGTGTCGTAGAGGCTTCTGCCTGCGAGAAGCCATCAAATATATGACTCTGATGTTCTGGCGCTATACCAATCCCCGAATCAATCACATAAAAATGGGTTTTCGATATACCGTTGCGATTGCCATCCCAGACGATGCGAATAACGACCGACCCCTGTTCCGTAAATTTAATCGCATTACCGCCCAGATTGATAAGCACCTGCTTAATTCGCAGTGAGTCGCCCACCAGCACCTCCGGCAGGCCGCTGCCGACATCAAACAATACTTCTACCGGTTTGTTGCCAACGTACGCTGAGAATATGACCGACATTTCGTCCAGCAAATCGTCCATGCGAAACGGTTGCGGGTCGAGCGACAGTTTTCCAGCCTCAACTTTTGAATAATCCAGAATATCGTTCAACAGTCCCAGCAACGATTTCGCAGCACGCTCGCTCTTCTTCAGATAATCGAGCTGGCGCGGCGTCAGCGACGTTTTTTGTATCAATGAATGCATGCCCAGTATGGCATTCATCGGCGTGCGGATTTCGTGGCTCATACTTGCCAGAAACGCGCTCTTGGAAACGCTGGCGGCTTCGGCCTGGGCGGAGCGTCTGGCCAATTCCTCATTGAGCGCTTCGAGTTGCGCCTGCGCGGCCTTTATTTCCGTAATATCAAATACAAAAACATAGTAGCCCTGAACCTCGCCGTCCATCAGGTCGGGTAAAAAACGGACGATACTGTGCTCTATTTTGCCGTCAGGAAAATCAACACGGCGTTCGGTCTGACGCTCCTTGCCGTCGGTCATTTCCCGCATCACGTTCAGGTTCTGCGCATTCAGCACCGGGCCCAACACTTCCAGCATCGACTTACCCGTGAGATCACGGCCATTGGGCGAAAACCGGTTGCGAAAGGCCTTGTTGCCGAACCGGTAATTCAGGTCTTTGTCCCAATACACAACGCGCGACGGCAGTGCGTCAAGAGTATTCTGCAGGTCGTGCGCTGCACGGGTTGCCATGTCAATCGCATTGCGACGCGCAGAAATATCCAGATGAATTCCCGATATATGCAGGGGGTTGCCCTGCGCGTCACGCGCGCCCACCTTACCCCGACTGAGAATCCACACCCAATGCCCTTCGCGGTGCTGGACCCGAAACTCAGTCTCATATTCGGTCGTCATTCCGCTGAGGTGGGCCCTCCACTGAACGCCCACGTGGTCGCGGTCGTCCGGGTGCACAACATTCATGAAATTGCCGCTGATGCGCGCTTCCATTTCTTCAACCGTATAACCCAGCATCTGGGAATAGGTTTCATTGATCAGGTCCTGCCCGGTCACAAAATCGAGCTCCCAGGTTCCCGCGCTGGTGCCGTTGACGATGTTGCGCAAATGCTTGCGCTCGTCCGCAAGTGCCTGTTCAATCCGCAGGCGCTCGGTTACGTCCTCCACGCTGCACAGGCCGCAAACGGGAGCACCGGTGGCATCGCGCTGCAGCGTGCCGGATATCAAAACATCAAACAACTCGCCACGCCGGCTCAACAACTGATATGGCACACTCTGTACCCTGCCGGTTTTCAAAAGCTCGGGGAAGCCCGTCTCCAATGCGTGCAATTTGCTCGCCGGCGACATGAAATCCGTCAGATATTCACCAATAACAGCGTTGCGTTCAGCCGCCAGCTTCGCCAGCAGCAAATTGCTGATACTTTGAATGCGTCCTTTTGGATCGACCGCAAAAAGCATTGCAGGCGTAGATTCGTAATAGCTGCGCTCACGTTCCTGCAAAATCTGCAGTTCTGCCTGACGCGCCTTGAGTTCGCGTGACGCCTTGCGAGTCTCCAGACTGTGCACGGTTATTTTGGCCAGATTGCGCAGCAAGGCATTCTGTGCCGGGTCGAGCTGCCCCGCCTTGCGGTCCAGCACGCAAAGGGTTCCTACATATTCACCCGAACTCAGTTGCAAAGGTGCACCGGCGTAATATCGAATATTGGGAGCCGCGGTTACCAGCGGGTTGTCCGCAAACTCCGGACTCTTCAGCGTGTCACATACTTCCAGAAAGTTGCCGGAACGCACGGTATGGTCACAAAAGGCAATATTCCGATCGGTTTGCGTCAATCCCCCGAGTCCCACCGAAGCCTTGAACCACTGGCGGTCTGAGTCCAGCAGGCTGATGCATGCAATAGGTTTTGCACATAATCTGGACGCAATTTCAACCAGAGAATCAAACTCCGGTTCAGGTTCTGAGTCCAACACGTCAAGCGCATGCAGCGCGGCTATCCGTTGCGATTCGTGGTCGCTGTTTCCAACGGTATTTTTCATTGCATCCCGAACTGTCTGCGCGCCGCGCATACTGTGTGCGCTGACGTCTGCCCCCAAGATGGCCCGATATTATCGGAATGATATTGTGGCGGACAGCACTTGCCGCGTTCTTACACGAGTATTAACAAATTAGAGTCTGCTGGCCCGTATTTATGTCCCTGCGGCACTGGATTTACCTGCCAGAGTAACTGCTGCACGCAGGGCCAGCAAATAACTATCTGCACCGAATCCACAAATCTGTCCCTTGACGATGTCAGAAAAAACTGACTGGTGCCGAAATGATTCCCGCGCATGAATATTGGACATATGCAATTCGACGATCGGACAGGTCAGCATCGCCAGTGCATCGCGGATACCGTATGAATAATGGGTCCAGGCACCGGCATTGATCAGCACAGCATCAACAGAATCATGGAATGCCTGATGGATTCGCTCGCAAAACGCACCCTCGTGGTTAGACTGGAATGTGGTCAACCCGACCCCCAGTTCAGCGGCCAGACGGTGCAGGCTGGCATCGATCTGTTCCAGCGTAACCGTGCCATAGTGGACCGGGTCACGCTTGCCGAACATATTCAGGTTAATGCCGTGGAGCGTCAGAATTTGCATATGGAGTCCCGGTAAAAGCTTGCAAGAGATTGTTTTGGGCATGGTAATCGACCACCGCCCATTATTATTGAACCGGACCTGTCCAATCGACCCCTGTTGGTTTTTGCATTGACCATTAGCACTCAATTCAATAGAGTGCTAACATTCGGGGTATGAACACAAGGAGCTCTCAATGAATGCTACTTTGCCAGTCAGCCGCACCGCACTCAGTCTTGCCAACCCCTGGTCGGCGGTGCCCCCGCTTGGCAATCTGGACGCCTATATTTCCGCCACCAATCGCATGCCCATGCTGACCCAGGAAGAAGAACTGGAATACGCGCGCAAGTTGAAGGCTGAAGGCGATCTGGAAGCTGCCGGAAAGCTGGTTCTTTCGCATTTGCGTCTGGTGGTTTCGGTTTCTCGGCAGTATCTGGGCTACGGTCTGCCCCACGGCGACCTGATTCAGGAGGGAAACGTGGGCCTGATGAAGGCCGTCAAGCGTTTCGATCCGGAACAGGGCGTGCGTCTGGTGAGCTACGCAATGCACTGGATCAAGGCTGAAATCCACGAATACATCCTGAAAAACTGGCGCATGGTAAAGGTGGCAACCACCAAAGCCCAGCGCAAACTGTTTTTCAACCTGCGCTCCATGAAGCAGCGCTACAAGAGTGACGACGCCGCCGCCGACCTCGACACCCACCGCGACACCCTCAACCCCGAGCAGGTAGCCGCCATGGCGCAAGAGCTCCGGGTCAAGCCAGAAGAAGTGCTGGAAATGGAAACCCGGCTGGCCGGGGGCGATGTACTGCTCGACCCCAGTCCTTCAGACGACGGTGATGACGCCTTTGGCCCGATTGCCTACCTGACAGACGCCACGCATGAGCCACAGGCCATCATTGAAGCCCGCCAGCGCGATGTGCTGGCCAGTGACGGCATTGCTGCCGCGCTCGACAGCCTCGATCCTCGCAGCCGCAGGGTTGTCGAAGAACGCTGGCTGCGTGTCAATGACGACAACTCGGGCGGCATGACCCTGCACGACCTTGCTGCAGAGTATGGCGTCAGCGCAGAGCGAATTCGTCAGATCGAAGTCGCTGCAATGAAGAAAATGAAGGCTACGCTAGCGAACTATTCCTGAAGGCTATTGCCCGTTAATGGGCTTCGCTCAGCAGCGTTTTGATGTCGCTGACAAGCGGAGCAGCGCCCGCGCCATTGCGGGCAAATAGTCGGATTTGTCCGCGCGGGTCGTAGATGTAAGTACCGGCCGAGTGGTCCATGGTGTAACTGCCAGGCTCCCGGCCCTCTACCTTCTGATAGAACACCTTGAATTCTTTGGCAACCTCGGGCAGTTGCTCGGGCGCGCTGCGCAAGGCCAGAAAAGTGGGATCAAAATTCTCCATATACGGCTTCAGCACACCAGGCGTGTCGCGCTCGGGGTCCACCGTGACAAACAGGACCTGCAGCTTGGACCCGTCGTTGCCCAGCGCCTTTTTCACCTCGCTCAGTTCGGCCATCGTAGTCGGGCAAACATCCGGGCATTGAGTGTAGCCAAAAAACAACGCGACGACCTTGCCCCGAAAATCTGTCAGGTGCCTTACGGTGCCGTTGTGGTCGGTCAGCGTGAAATCATGGCCATAATTGGCGCCCGTAATGTCGACCGAATTAAAGCTGGCTTTGTGTTCGGAGCACCCACCCAGCCACAAAACGCTGGTGAGTCCCAGCACAACGACGCATAAATATTTAAGCAAGGCTTGGGGACGCATAGGATTCCAGTTACAGGTAGTGATCAATCAGCAACGCCGCAAAAAGTGCACTGAGATGAATCAGTGAAAATCGGAATGTCTTGCGGGACAACGCATCCGAATAGTGACGCAGCAAGCTCCATCCGTACCAGCAAAAACCCGAGCTTAGCACTACGGCCGCAACCAGATACAGCCAGCCGCTCATGCCGTAAATAAACGGCAGCAGACACGCCGCAAACAGTACCAGCGTATACAAAAATATATGCAGGCGTGTGAAATAACTACCATGCGTGACGGGTAGCATCGGCAGCCCGGATTTCTTGTAGTCGTCCACCCGATAGAGCGCCAGGGCCCAGAAATGCGGAGGTGTCCACAGAAAAATAATCAGAAAAAGTATCAGTGGCTCGGGCCCCAGATCCGACGTCATTGCGGCCCAACCCAATACTGGCGGCATGGCGCCAGAAGCGCCGCCTATTACGATATTTTGCGGTGTCAGCGGTTTAAGAACCACCGTATAGATCACGGCATAGCCGATGAATGTGGCAAACGTTAGCCACATCGTCAAGGGGTTCACCTGCCAGTAGAGAACTGCCGATCCTGCCAGTCCGAGTGCGGCCGAAAAAACCAGCGTCTGACTGTCGCTGAGGGTGCCACGTGCGGTAGGCCGCCAGGCCGTGCGTTTCATTCTGGAATCGATCTGCTTTTCAACAATGCAATTGAAAGCCGCTGCCGCTGCCGCCACCAGATATATTCCCACACAAGCCAGAAGCGCCGTCTGCAACTGCACCAGCGTGGGCAGGCCCGGCACGGCCAGCACCATGCCGATGAGGGCACAGAATACGATCAGCTGAATCACACGCGGCTTGGTCAACACATGGAACTGCCGGGCCCGTGATTGCGGTTTCTGAACTGCCGTTTGATTCATACAGCCACCTGATCCCGGCTTTCGCGGGCATATGCGTTCATCACTGATTTGGCGGGCCATGAAAGCGCCAGCAGTCGCGTCAGGATGGCTATCAGGGCGCCGGCACCGGCCGTATGCATCAGCGCAGCGGCAACAGGCCAGTCAAGCACCACATTGCTCAGGCCCGTCAATAGTTGCAGCACCAACACTATCCCCAGCCATCGCAATGGCTTGCGCAATTCCATGCGGGCGCGCAAGGCTATCAGCAAGGCTATTACAGCAATAACAACCACAGCGGCAAACAGACGGTGCGCGTAGTGAATAGCTGTCAGCGCCTGAAAACTCAGAACCGCTCCGTCGCCGGTACTGCCGAGCGGACGCCACAGTTCAAAGCCCGCATGAAAATCCATGGGCGGCCACCACTGGCCCTGACAGGTGGGGAAATCGTTACAAGCCAGCACGGCGTAATTGGTACTCACCCAGGCCCCCAACAAGGCCTGTAAAACAACCAGCAACAGCGCCAGACTGACGGCCCGGTGCGCTGGCGACACTGTCGCAGATTCCGGCGTCTGGCGCTTTGGATCTGGCTCCGGTTTGTGAACTTGCAGCACAAGCGCCGCCAGCAGGATATAGGCGCCTAGCAGGTGCATCGTGACAATCAATGGAAACAATTGCATGGTCACTGTCAGCGCGCCAAAAGCACCCTGAATACACACCCACACCAGCGTGAACGCGGACCAGCCCGGGCTATATATTGGGCGTCCGAACTTTTTCATAATATTGCGCCGTCGCAGCCATGCATCGTGCCAGGATAGCGCCGTCAAAACGAGTATCAGACCACCCACGGCCATTGCCAGATAGCGGTGCACCATTTCTATCCACGCCTTGACCGGCGTAACCGGACCGTCGGGCATGGCGTCCTGCGCATGTCCAATTTGGATCTGGGCGCCTACCGGACTCGCACTTCCATAACAGCCGGGCCAGTCGGGACAACCCAGGCCGGAATCGGTGAGTCGCGTAAAAGCCCCCACCACGATCAGATCGAAGGTAAAAAATAGAGTCAACAAGACCAGCGCCTGCTGCCTTTGCTTTGGTGTTGCCCGTGCATTACGAAACCACCAGAATAGCAATGCAACGGCACTGAGTGCAGCGGCACCCGCTAGCAGACGCGCCAATGGAGTCAGGTCGGTCAGGGTCTGCACGTTCATGCCTATCAGCGGGTAATAGGTGTCCAGGACGCAGTGGCCCGCAACAGTCGGTCCAGATCACGACGCATTGCGCCCGCCTGTGCAATATTCACCTGAGACGGGAAACGCATCATGGCGTTACCCAGCGGGTCTACGACAAAAAGGTAATCACTTAAAGCCCCGCCCTCAGGCATGGCAAGCCAGGAATTGAGGTCCTGCTG
>Ga0208872_1001010_pt1 | contig 18372 bp, 23 predicted proteins | sample CryBogCBH12Aug08_FD_185508 | JGI IMG/M metagenome (GOLD analysis project Ga0208872, IMG submission 185508) | Freshwater microbial communities from Crystal Bog, Wisconsin, USA - CBH12Aug08 (SPAdes) | ecosystem: Environmental > Aquatic > Freshwater > Lake | place: Crystal Bog, Wisconsin, USA...
GATTATATGATTAGATAATTATAAGTCAATAGCTAATTTAAATAAATATTTCTATTAATAATCAATAGTCAATAGTTTTTATGTATGAGTTATTAAGTATTAAACTATAAGTTAGTAAACACTTATGTAATTTAGGTGTTACAATATATATAAATATCCTATTGAATCAATACGTATGATAGTGTATGTATATCTACTATGTATTATCCATGTGCGATTAAGAATATCTATCGGGGTATTTAACCCTCCTATCTCGCATTTAACATAATATCTGTAACCCTCCCTCAGTGCTCAATTTGGTTATGGTCAACGTGTCATCATTGCGTAGTCATCACACGTAAGTGCGTGGAGACTGAATGGGACTGAGTAGCGTTGTGTGCGTGCCCCCCACTTGTCCCCCCCATAAAAAAATTTACATATTTGGTAGGGTTGGGTATGTTGTTGTGTTGAGCAGGTCTATTGTGTGTGTTTGGGTGAACACGGTTCTGGCTGGGTGTTTTGCGTATGGGTTGTAGGTTGTCCACAGTGGTCCTGTTTCTACGGCTATGATGGCTTTGCAAGATTTGGCTATAGCGCCTATATCTGTGACGGACATGTTGAGTTCTATGGTGCTTTGGCATTGCCCTGTGGGTAGGGTGGTGATGACTGTTGAGCCTTCTTCTAAATACTTTTTGATGAGTTTTTCAAAGAACCAGGGGTTGTAGTCGGGTAGTTGACCTGACATGGGTACGCTATTGATGATTAGATAGTCGTATTGTGGGTATTCTTTTCTTTGTAGTTCTGGGTAGTCAAAGAGGAAGTCGTCTTTGTTTTTGATGGGGTTATCTACGTTCAGTTGTTCAGACATCTTGCTAAACCAATGGGTGTAGAACTCTGACCAGGTTGTGCCTGGGGGTCTTGTTTGGAAGGTGTTGTTTGCGCCTATCCAGGCGTTGATAGCGTCTGCGGGTTTAGCGGGTAGGTCTATGAGGACAATGTCTGTGTCTTCAATTAGGGGGAGCAGCTGGTCGTGATAGTGCTGATGGCAGTAGTGGGTAGCGGGTAGTCCTAGTTTGCGTAGATAGTTTAAGTGGATGAGGTTATCTCCCAGGTGGTATTCGTTAAATGTCCTAATCATTGCTTACTCCTTTAGATTATGGTATTATTAAGTTATAGGTAGAGGTGATTATATGGAGATATTAGAAATACAAAAGGGTATGTTGTTACCCAGTCCAAGGGTGGTGTACGCATATCCGTATGAGAGTATGGAGGTGGGGGATAGTTTTACTGTGCCGGTGGTTGCGAGAGCTAAGGTTCTTAATGCCAATTACAGGGCTAGTAAGAAGTTAGGGTTTAAGTTCTCTAGCAAGTCAGAGGGTGAGTTACTGAGGGTGTGGAGAATAGCGTGAAAAAAAAGTTGTTTGGACCTACTTACTGGATAAGAATGGCAGAGTGTTGTTACGACTGGCATCAAGATGAACCTGACATGAGGTGGGAGAAATTAATGTATTTTTATCTGTTTAAACATTACGGATACAAAGAGTGAAATGATAGAACTACTGTGGATGAATGAGGATGAGTTAAGAGAGCACTGCCATCTGTTGGTAGAGGCTTTGCTCACCTCTGAGAATCACAGGATAGCGTTGATTAACAATATGGGGAAAGCGTTGGCATATGGATACAACAGAGGATACACAGATGCGTCTGTACAACTCAAGACTGAGACTCAAGCGGGAGATGCAAAGAGCGTTGTCTTGCATTAGTCCTGGGTCTAAAAGGTATTTGGTAAAAGAATGGAAAGATAAATATTCTGAAGTTGTTTATAACGAACTTATCAGATGTGCCAAAAACAGAGATGCTGCAGAAGTTATATCCAAGTGGAATTTAGATAAATTATGAGAGTAGCAGTCATAACGCCTTATTACAACGAAAGTATATTTACTCTCAATCAATGTATTAAGAGCGTAGAAAAACAAACATACAAAGACATACATCACTTTGTAGTTGCGGATGGAAATCCTTTTGATGACATGGATGATTACACTGCTAACTTTACCCACATATCATTACCGCCCTGCAGAGACTTTGGAGACACTCCCAGGGGTGTTGCTACTGCTGTTGCATGGGCACAAGGTTTTGATGCTGTAGCTTACCTGGACGCAGATTGTTGGTATCACAAAGACCATATAAGAACTATGGTAGGTGTAATGAAGGAGTCAGGCAGAGACATCATCACTTGCCCTAGAAAGCTCTACACAAGCTCGGGTAAGTTTTTGGCTGAGTGTATAGAGTCAGATGGCTGGACATTTAATGACACCAACTGTTTCTTGTTCAAGCGTAATGTGTTTGGCATCTTGTCAACCTGGATGTTCAAAGACTTGAATATGTGTGCAGTAGATGACAAAGTGCTTTGGCAAGCCATCCAGCAGTTTGGAATACAGACGGCTAGGTCTTTAAGACCAACAGTTAACTACACAACAACACTTGCGTTTCATTATCAACAACACGGCAAGAAAATCCCTAAACACGCTAAAGTCATAGCAGATATAGGTGACGGATTAAAAACATACAACTACTGGGAATTACATGAACTTCAATCTGCAGCAGTTCTACAAGTTCTGTAGTGAACTTAAAATTGAGACAAAAGAAGAAGGTCTCAAGAAAATGGGTAAGCTCCTGGGGACTCAAACCTATGTTATGGAAGAAATACAAAAAGGACTTAATGAGGATGTACATTTCTTTGTTATTCTTAAAGGTCGTCAGCTGGGTATTACTACTATTAGCCTTGCCCTTGATTTGTATTGGCAATTTACTCATCCTGGTTGGCAGGGCACTCTTGTTGCCGATACTGAAGAAAACAGAGATATGTTCCGGTCAACTCTGGGAATGTATATTGACGGTTTACCCAAGGAGTACAAGATTCCTTTGGTTGCTCACAACCGCAATCAAATGGTCCTCAAAAACAGGTCCAGAATCTTTTATCAAATCGCTGGTAACAAATCTAGACTTGGTCAAGGTAAAGCTATCACTTACTTACACGGCACTGAGACAGCGTCTTGGGGCAATGAAGAAGGACTCGCATCTTTGATTGCCTCTTTAGCTGAAAAGAATCCTGAACGCCTGTATATGTTTGAGAGCACAGCCCAAGGTTTTAATATGTTTCACGATATGTACAAAACGGCTAAAAAAGCCCGTACACAACGTGCAATATTTTGTGGCTGGTGGAGAAACGAATATTATTCTCTAGGTCCTGAGACAAAAGAATACAAAGTCTACTGGGACGGAAAACTCAAGCCTGAAGAAAAAGAATGGGTTAAAGATATTAAAAAACTCTACGGTGTCGAGATAAACTCTAGACAAATGGCGTGGTGGAGGTGGAAAATGTATGAAGGTATTAAGGATGAAACCCTGATGTACCAAGAGTTCCCACCTACAGAAGACTACGCTTTTGTGATGACAGGTACTAGCTTCTTCTCTAACTCACGCTGCACAGACGCAGCCAAAATTGCGAAAGGAAAAGACTATGAGTGCTTCAGATACGCCTTTGGACAACTCTTCCAAGACACAGAGTGCATACCGTCCACAGACCGTTTGGCAACGCTACGGATATGGCAACAACCCGTTGATACCGCCTTCTACGTTATCGGGGCAGACCCAGCTTACGGCAGCTCAGACTGGGCTGACAGATTTTGCATACAAGTCTTTAGAGTCTATGCAGACGGACTTGACCAAGTTGCTGAGTTCGCCACATCGGAGCTTAACACTTACCAGTTCGCTTGGGTCATTGCTCACCTTGCTGGAGCATACAAAAACTCGACTCTTAACCTCGAAGTCAACGGACCAGGACAAGCCGTAATCAACGAACTCAGAAACTTAAAACGTTTAGCCTCTGCTATGGAAGGAGGCACTGGTCGTGGACTCATGGACGTACTTGGCTCTATGTCTAATTACATCTGGAGGCGTTTAGACTCTATGGGTGGTCTGTCCAACTCCATAGGATTTGTGACCACAAGCTCTTCCAAAGAACGTATGCTCTCTTACATGAAAGATTATTTTGAACGTGGCATGATGGGTATATTCAGCATGGACACCTTAGAAGAGATGAAAGGCATTGTTCGTGAAAATGGATTCATAGGTGCGCCTGGTCGTGGCAAAGACGACAGGGTCATTGCTTCAGCACTGGCAACAATAGCATGGGCAGAACAAGTGCAACCTAGATTGATAGCGCAACGCCTTACCAGGATGATGTCAACAAAACAAGATGAATACACCCCTGAACAAATTGCAGTTGGAAAAAATGTTTCCAATTATTTAAAAATGATAGGGATGTACGGGTCTAGTCATTAACCTGTGAAGAATGAAATGATACAAAACCTCAGTAAGAAACAACTTATGGTAGAGATGAAATTGTTTTTAGAAGACAAAGACAGGGGCATTTCTATCAAAAACTTCTGTGAATTAGCAGGTATATCTGACCGATTGTTCTTTTACATCTTCCGTGAGGGTACTGCGCCCCTAACAGAAGAGACCCAAAGGGGGCTAAATAGAGCCTACAAGCATTGGAAAGAAGGAAAGATACGGGTAATGAAGAAGCGTACAAATGAAACTTATCCTGATTACAGGAAAGAACCTGTACAACCTTTGATACCTATGAGTAAGTTGGTTATGACGAATACGGGGTTTAAAGTACAAAACAAACCTTTAAACCGCCACGATTACGCAAATTTCGACAATATTTTGTTAAAAACTTGAAAAAGGGGGTGATATGGGAGTTCTTAAAGACTATATGTGTACAGAACACGGTGTATTTGAATCTAGAGAGGCAAAATGCCCTATAAAGTTCTGTAAAGGGGATTTATCGGTAATTTTTCTCCAACCAGTGGCTATAAAGTCAGAAAAGACCAAAAGAAACGATAAAAACATAGAACAACTCGCTTTAGAGTTCAATATGACCGATATTAAGTCTACAAAAGAAGGTGAACACCAAACTGGGTACTTAAAACGCAATAATAAGCTCACAGACAAAGAATTTGCCCAAGCTGGTGAGGCTATGGCTCATAATCAGAAGATGGAAGAGGAAAATATTGTCAAACAAAGATTAGGTGGCGCAATGTGGGGTAATGGTGGTAATATCAACCTCAATTCCGTCATGGGCGGGCAGTTTAAACCTGTCCGTGATGAATCCGTAAGCGTTTTACCCAGTGACGTTGCTCCTGGCGGGAGATTTAGACCCCCAATGCCAGGACCAGGCACTCAAAATGACCATGAAGGTTTAAAGTTGGAGTAATAAATGAAGATACCAAAAGGCGCACAAGACAGAGAGGAGTTCTTTAACGACCTTATTTTTAAGTGCGAGGTTTCCTTGGAGAACCGTAAAACAGATTATGGCTCTCTAAGGAATTGGTATCTCTTTGGTAACGGACCGAATGAAGCTCCGTCTATCTACAACAAAATATATCCGCATCTAGACCAGGTCACTTCTTTCCTCTACTCGGCAGAAACTACTCGTTTCTCCATCAACCTTGGGGCAGAGGTTCACGGAGAAGAACACCGCAAGATTCCTGCTTTAACAAAGTTGTTGAACAATGAGTGGTTAAATAGCAACGCTGACCAAGTATTTTCTACAGCTGTGACTTGGGCACTGGTGTACGGAACAACCTATGTCAAGATGATTGTCAATAACGGTATTCATCCTTACATGATTGAGCCTGGGTCTATGGGGGTGTTAAGAGAAGACATCACTTATACCGACAGGCAAGAAGCTCTCATTCAAAAATACTACATCACCAAGTCTGAACTTTACGCAAGACTTTACTCTCATCCTAGAAGAGAAAAAATACTAGAACGCATCAACACTCAGGTCCACGAAAGAACAGAGATAGCAAACGGTCTTGACCGCATACTTATGTCTGCATCTAACCTGGGGACACAAGGCGGTACTATGTACGGTAACGTCAACTTAGACTTGACTGGTGGCAATAGATACAAAGCAGAAGTTCGGGAAGATACAGTTGAGATGACTGAGCTGTGGGTTTGGGATGATGACATTCTTGACTACCGAGTTATAACAAAAGCAGACCCAGACGTAATCATTTATGACAGACCAGGTGAATCTGTATTTATCAAGGGTGAATTACCTTTTGTTCAAATATGCCCCAACCCACTCTACGACTACTACTGGGGAGGAAGTGAAGTCAACAGACTCATTTTCTTGCAACGACTTAGAAACCAAAGAATGTCAGAAATACTTGACCTGCTCTCAAAACAAGTTGCTCCACCAACTGCTTTGATTGGATTTACGGGAATACTTGACGAAAAGAATTTTGCACTTAACCGAGCAGGTGGACTTCTTTCTACAGATATGCCTAACGCTAAAGTAGAAAAAATGGCTCCAACCATGCCTCCTGACCTCTTTGAAGTTATCAGGGAAGTAGATGCAATGTTTGAAGAAGCATCAGGTGTGGGCAACGTTTTACAAGGCAAGGGTGAGGCGGGAGTACGCTCTGCTGGACACGCAAGCCAACTTGCTAGACTGGGTTCATCTAGAGTTAAAAAACGTGCACTCATCATTGAAGATTCATTAGAGAAGTTAGCTTCTCTTTATCTAAAAGCACTGCAGCTTTATGATGACACGCATTTTAAAGATACGCATGGCGTTCCGTTTATTGCAGAACAATTTACTAAACACTTTACTGTCAAGGTTGACGGACACTCCAATTCGCCCATCTTTACTGAGGACACCAGAACTCTTGCGTTTAACCTTTTAAAAGCTGGGGCTATTGACAAAAAATCTTTACTTGATTTAATAGAGCCACCTATGAAAGAAGAATTGTTGGAGAGACTTAAAACGATGGAAGCAAAACAGGCTTCACAACCCCAACATTCTTCTGGTAAAGAACACGGTAAAGTAGAGCACAAGAAGGAGGGATGATGGCTACAAAAAATGTAGGTGGACCACAAACTCAGCCTAGGGCAGACCAGCCACGGGTGTCTTCAGAAACTTTAAAAAAAGAATCTTCAGGACCTGGCTTGACATACAGAACAAGTAATGTTAAAAACCAGTCTGGCGGTAGAACACAACGGTCTTACGCCAGAAGTTAGCACTAACACAAGGAATCATCATGTACAAAAAACACGGAAAAACAGGTCGCAAGACTCGTAGATAATTTTCTGAGAAGAAAAAGGGTGTGGCTGCCTCCCCTGTGAAGTAGGTGACCACTTGCTATAAGGAGAAATACCATGGCACGTAAAGCTCGTAAACACAAGCGTAAGTAATCCGCAAGGATTAAACCGACTTGAGGGGTTTGTCGTAAAATACCCCTCACCCTATTGACAAAAGGTTTGTAAGTGGTTACAAACTAGGGCAAGGAGAAAATATGAGTGTTCCAAGTGATAAATTGATGGAGTTAATGAAGGGCGGTCAGTCTGCTGGTGCACCTGTGCCTGTTACTCCTTCTATGCCTGGACCAAATATGTCAGACGCAGAAGTTCCTCCAATGGGTTCTCCTATGTCTACTCCAGAACCAAAGATGGGTTCAAAAGAAGCAGCAAGAATTAATTTAGGTATGGCTCAAGATTTACTAGAGCAATCCCTACCTGCGCTGGGTTCTGATTCAGAAGAGGGCAAAGCCACTCTTGCAGCTATCAGTGCAATCAATAAAATTCTTGGTGCAAGAAAAAATAAAACAAACGAACTTCAGCAGTCAGAAATTCTTCAGATGTTGCAAACACTTCCACAAGCTGGTGGCGGAACGCCTGAAGGTAAAGCAATGGCTGCTGCGCCAATTCCTGGTATGTCACCTCCAGGTGGTATGCCTCCCCCACCTCCACCTCCTGGTGGCGGTATGACCCCACCCCCAATGTAAGGAGTTATCATGGATTTATATAAACCAAGAGGCGCATCCTCACCCCGCAATCCCACAGACAACAATCAAAAACATGGCGTTGTAGTTAATACTCCACGTTATGCTACGTTTGGTGGTCTGACAAGTGCGACAAAAGCTGCGACAAATGGTATGCGGGTTGAAAAACCAGCTGACGGTAAAAAAGTTATTTAACAACGGTAAGAGGGTAACAAAATGTCTTTAGAAAACCTTTCATTAGAAGCAAGAGATGAGTTAGCTAGTCTGGCTCAAACGCTTGCGGAAAATCCAGATACACGCAAGGATTTCTTGCGTATGACCAAAAAAGTCAAACCTGGGATGCCTATTCCTGAGTTGGATATTGAGGACCACACCAACAGAGCAATTACTGCATCTGACCAACGTGTGCAAGCCTTAGAAGCCAAGCTCAGAGAAAAAGAGGCAATGGAAGAGTTGCAAAAACGTAGAAACAATTTGGTTAAAAAAGGTCTTGTCAAAGAAGATGAGATTGACCAGGTTGAAAAAGTAATGCTCGAAAAAGGCATCTCTAACCATGAGTCTGCTGCCGAGTATTATGAGTACATGAAACAAGCTGCAAAGCCTACACCTACAGGGTACAAGCCAAGTGCAATTAAGGGTTTAAACCTTGGAGCATTTTGGAAAGACCCAAGAAGTGCGGCTAGAAATGAAGCAGCAAATGCGTTAGCGGACTTGAGAAAGCCTCAACGTCCAATTGGTTTGTAAGAGGGTATTAAGTTTTGTAGGGGCAGAAATGCCCATCTTTAAGGAGCTAATATGGCTATAGGTGGTGGTATTCTGCCTTCAACAAATAGTTCTCAGTTTACTGAGTTAACTTACGTTACTCGCAGAGCCTTTATTCCCAAACTCGTTGTACAACTGTACAACTCCACGCCCCTCATGGCTGCGCTGATTGCCAACAGTCAGCAAGCATCTGGAGGTGTATCTTCTGTAACTGTCCCAGTTCAAGGCGCACAGTTTGTTAACGCTCAGTGGTCTGACTACTCTGGCTCTTTTGCCCAGCCAACAGTCCAACAGGGTGCTTTCAATGCTGAGTTTGACCTTAAATTGATGATTTCTCCCGTACCGTTCCTCGGTATGGAAGGTGTTGCTCAACAAGACGCTGCAATCATTCCATTGATTGAAGCTCGTATGAATGATGCAACAAACGTGATGATGGATGCAATGGCAACTGCCTTGTATAACAACACCACAAACAACCAACAGTTTATCGGACTCCCAGCTGCTGTGGATGACGGTACAGGTGGTGCAACATATCAGACTACTTACGGTAACATCAACCGTAGCACCTATACTTGGTGGCAGTCTAAGGTTTACAACGCAGGTAACGTAAACCCAACAAGACAAAACATTCTTCAGTACATTTCTGGAACAGTGAAGAGAGGTGCAGAAGTACCTACCTTTGGTGTTTGCGGATTTGGTACATGGACATTACTAGCACAAGACTTTGTAGGTCAAGAGCAGTATGTCATCACTCCTGGTTCTGGTTTTGATGGTGATGCTAACGGTCCTCAAGCTGCATTTAGAGCTTTGATGGTTGCTGGTGTTCCAATCTACGCAGACCCATATTGCCCAGAAGGTACTGTGTACTTCCTCAATACAAACTACTTGTCGCTCTACATCCATGAGCAAGGTTCATTTGTGTTTACAGGATTTGAGTCCACACTTCCAAACTGGCAAATTGGTTATGTTGGTGCAGTTCTTATGATTGCTGAATTGGTGTCTGTAAAGCCCAAGTCAATGTCTAAGATTACCAACTACAACTACTTGTCACTATAAGGAGTAATTACAAATGTCATTAGCACTTAATAAGATTATCCTTGCGGGGGCAACCACAAATACGCCTGGTGCGTATGTAACGTTTGCGAATATGACTGCTACAACAGTGGGTAACACAATACCTGCTGGTCTTTATACAGTTTTACCAACTGCTAACGTAACCATCAACGTAGCTACAGCAATCAATGCAACAGGTAACATCACAGGTTACTCATTGTTCTTAGCTAACAACACTGGTGGTTTAGTCTTCTCTGACGGTGTGAACTTCTCAGCCAATGCAACATCTAACACAACAGTTGTGATGTTGACGGTTACTGGTGGACAACCAGTTTCTGGTACTTTCAACAACGTCTAAGGAGTGACAAATGGCTAATCCCGATTCAGTCAGTCAGTATTACTTGGATTCATTTGGGAATGGTCGTATTGGTTCTGCTCAAGCTGTTTCATTTGCAACGGTAGGTAACGCAGTGGTTACTATACCGTTTGTTAATGGTGGTTTGACAAATTCAGGCAACATTACTGGTTCTGGAGCTGTTATTGTGAGGAGAGTCACAATTAACAATCCAACTGGTTCTTTGTCTACTGCGAACGTATCTATTACAACAAGTAATGATGGCAACACTTCTAACGCAGTGGTTGCTACTACTAACTTGGCTAATATTACGGCTGCAGGCAGATACCAAGACTTAACAATTGCAACACCGTATTCAACAACAACTGCAATTACTGGTAACTTAACTCAAGCTCTCTACTTCAACGTAGCAGTGGCGAGTGGAAATACCAACGTTGCAAGTATTCAAGTTTACGGTGACGTAGTTCAATTCTGATGAATGTATTTGTAACCAACAGGGGGAACACCGAACTTACGGTAGGGTATGACGGTGTTCTTTATGAGTTTAAGAAAAACGAAACTGTAGAAATTCCTTTTGCAGGAGCTGTGCAGTTGTTTGGTTACAAGTTGGAAGACAGAGAACATATTTTGGTTCGTTATGGATGGATAAAACTACATAGCGAACTTGAAGAAAGTTTAAAGAAGTTAGACCAGTTTGAAATAACAACTGAGAGACCGGAAAAAAACAGCTCGTTACCCTCGGCTGTAGGCGTAGTACCCCTGCGGATTGAAAAGTCTGCTGGGGGAAAATCCTTTCAAAGACGGGTAGCTTAACTATGGAAGTTTCATGGCAACGCTTACGGATTATCTTAATCAGGTTGAAAATCTGTTGCATGACTCCAACAATGTTTTTTGGTCTCAGTCTCAATTAACAACCTACATCAACGAAGCTAGAGAAAGAACGGTAAGAGACACCGGTTGTCTGCGTACCATTCAAACAACTCAAGTACCTATTACACCAACGGGTACTGTAGCTACTCCCTGGACTGCTAACACAACTGTAACTGCAGGTCAGGTAGTCTTTTCTAATATCTTTGTTTATACCTATACTTCAGGCGGAACATCTGGGTCTACTGCGCCTCCTTATCCTACAGGAAACAACGTATTTCCCCCTACTACTCCGTTTGCTGACGGTACGGCAACACTGCAATATACATCTGCTGGTGAAATTATTAACTTTGCTGCACTGCCAAACGGTATACAAACCTATGACGTTGTCAGCGTTAACCTTTATTGGGGTAATTCTAGAATACCTCTTAGGTATTTACCCTGGTCTAATTTCTCTGCACAGTTAAGATATTGGCAGAATTATATTGGTAGACCTATTTGTTTTTCTATGTACGGTCAACAAGCCATGTACATAGCACCTATTCCAGACCAGCAATATTACATTGAGATAGATACAAATATATTGCCAACTGCTCTTTCTACTATAAATCCTAATGTAGTTGACCAAATTATTGACCCGTGGAGTACGGCAGTTCAATATTACGCAGCTTATAAAGCTAAGTTTTATGAACAAAGTTATGGTGAAGCTGAAATATTTAAACAAGAATATAACAAACATATCTTAAATGTACTCAATAGTACGTTTACCAGAAGGATTCCAGACCCTTACTCTAGTGGAGGCTAATAATGGCATCCGCAGAGCAAAAAAAGTCTTATGCAATTGTTAAGCAGTTTAAAGGTTTAAATACCAAAGCTAATCGCACTGCTATAGACAAAGATGAGTTTAATTGGATAGAAAATGCCATGCCTATAGGGTTTGGCAATATCAAAATAACTCCAGCATCTTCTGCCGTATCTAATGTAGGTAACGTAGCAGTTGTATTTTCCAACACAGTTAGCTATTTAACGTCTGCAAACGTCACTGATGATTATATTCTTGCGTCAGAAGCTAATGGTCAGATGGAATACTTTGATTTAATTACTTTAAAACAAGGTAATGTTGCTGCAGCAGGTACTTTTTCAAGTTCGGGTGTCAGTTTAGCGCAATATCAAAACACAAACGTATTTATAGGAGACCCGTCTAAAGGTTTGTATTCCTGGGACGGTGCTAATCTGGTTGCTATCGGTTCTGTTGGTATTATTGCGGTAGTTAACCCTGGTTCTGGCTATACAAGCGCACCCAACGTTACTATTTCACCTCCTAATCAAACAGGAGGTAGACAAGCTACAGCTGTTGCGGGAACTACAACGTCTAATACCGTTAGTTATATTGTTTTGACAAATGCGGGTAGTGGGTACACATCACAACCTACAGTTACTATTTCTGGCGGTGGTGGTAACAATGCTACAGCAATAGCGCAACTGGTTACATTTGCAACGGGTACAGTATCTGTTCAAGTCAACAATGGGGGCACAGGATACGGTGCTAACGGCTCTATTTACGTTACCTTTAGCGGAGGTGGCGGGTCGGGGGCAAATGCGTCTGCAGTGATTTCTGGCAACGTAATTACCCAGGTTATTATGAATAACGCAGGTTCAGGGTATACCAGCACGCCAACAGTCAGTATTGGAGGTTCAGGAACGGGTGCAAACATAACCGCAACTGTGAATACAACAGGAATTGTGGATGTAGCAACGTTCTCGGGACGGGTTTGGGTGGCAGCCGGGCGTACAGTTTACGCATCTTCTGCAGTATCTCCTACAGACTACACGTCCGTATCTGCCGTAGCTTTTAATTTGACAGACTCAACCTTACACGGGAATATACAAGCATTATTGTCTGCTAACAATTTCTTGTACATTTTTGGTGATGACTCTATCAACGTATTTTCTAATTTGCAGGTTACATCTACTGGTGCAACTGTATTTACGAATACCAACGTATCTGCGTCTATAGGTTCTAAACGTATTTACGCCATATTTGCGTATTTCCGTTCTGTGCTATTTATGAATGATTACGGTGTATATGCGCTTGTAGGTTCTACAACCACCAAGATTTCAGACCCTCTTGACGGTATTTTCCCGTATATTGACTTTACAAAGCCTGTAACGGCTGGTCAGGCGTTGTTGAACAATATTTTATGTGCGGTATTCAATTTTTACGTCAACTCCAGTTTTCCTTATGGCTCTGGCGGTTCTAGGTACATACAGGCGGTATTTTTTGAGAAAAAATGGTTTATTACCAGTCAAGGAACATTGCAATATGTTACATCTGCGCCCCTGTCTGGAAAAGTAAACCTTTACGGTACACAATCTAACGCTTTATATCAACTTTACGCTAATAGTTCAGCTAATATTAGCAGTTACATTCAGACCGCTTTGATGGATATGGGTGACCCCATAAGAACCAAGCAAGCGTTAAAATTTGCAGTAGAGGCAACGCTTACCCAAAGTGGTGTTTTTAATGTTACGGTGGATTCTGAACAAGGGTCTACAACGCCTTATGTTTTAAGTGACTCAGGAGTTACTTGGATAAATAACAGTAATCAGGTAATATCATGGACAAACAATAGTTTAGCTATTATTCAATGGTTATTGTCTGTTGGATATTATTTGTACAAGAGTGATGCTAGTCAGTACGGGAAGTATTTGGGGTTAACCATGACTTCTAATAATGCAGCATTTACAGTAAACACGTTTGAATTTGAACATGAATTAAGAGTGAGGTTCTAAAATGCCAGTACCAAATACATTTGCTAGTGCAACATCTGCAATTCCTTTGGCTAATCTTGACACCAACTTTGCTACTCCTATTACGCTTGGTAATACTGCAGTACAGCTTGGTAATACGGTTACAACGTTGGGAAATGTAACTCTTACTAACGTAAACGTATCTAGCGGTAATGTTACTGTTACAAATGGTACTTTTAGTAATACTGTTAGCATAGTTCAAAGTGTCGGTGGAACAAGTTTATCGTGGACAGACACAATTTATGACACAGGGTTTCTTGATATCATAAATCAAGCAGCAAGAATACGTGCCAACAACAATTTAGTTTTTAACACAAACGGAGCAGACCGAGGTCGTTTTGATAATAGTGGTAATTTGTTGGTTGGTGTTACAAGCACTATAAATTCATCAAAACTTACAGTATCAAATCCAGTTAATAATGCTGCTAATTTTGCTACAGCTTCATCGGGCAATTATTCTTTAGTTTGTCAAAATACAGGTTCAGGTTCTACCAATTTTATTATTTTCCAAACTGGTTCAGGAACTACAACAGTAGGTTCTATTACAACAAATGGAACAACAACAGCGTATAACGTCACTTCAGATAGAAGACTTAAAACTAATATTGAACCATTAACAAATAGTGGTGCAATTATTGATGCTTTGTTGCCAAGAAAGTTTACTTGGACTTCTACTAACAAAGAAGATTTAGGTTTTGTAACAGATGAATATCAAACAGTATTTCCTGATGCTATTACTGGACAACCTAATGCAACAAAAGAAGAGGAATATGAAGTAACTCCTGCGGTAAAGGATGAGCAAGGAAATATCACAACTCCTGCGGTTATGGGGACAAGAACAGTTCCTGTATATCAAATGGGTGATTTCTCTACATCTGCTCAAATAGCAGTATTGGTTGCAGAAGTTCAATCCCTAAGAGCAAGATTAAAAGCGGCTAACATAGCTTAAGGAATAAAAATGTCAGTATCCGCCCCATTTTCTCCTTGTGGTAACACGGCAGTTATATCTGCAACAACTACTGCAACCACGCCTGTGCAAGTGGCTTCTAACACGCTTGGTGGTAATCAATACCGTATTATCAATAGCGGTTCTGTAACCGTTATTTTAGGATATGGTCAGACTTCTGCTCTAGCTGCGTCTGGAGCTGTAGTGCCAACTACCACACAAGCTAATTGCTTGCCTTTACTTCCGGGTACAGATGAAATAATTACGTTTGTACCTAATGCGTACTTCTCTGCAAATGCAACAAGTAGTACGGCAACTATTTACATAACGCCAGGAGATGGTGACTGATGTTAAAAACTGTAGCTGTAATCACTGGAACTGCAACCAACGGAACTGTTACGCAAGTACAGGGGAACGGTACTGTAAACGGTATTACGCTTACAGGTAACGTTACTACGTCTGGTAATCTCACACTAGGCGGTACTTTATCAAACGTTAGCCTTTCTTCACAAGTTACTGGAATTTTGCCTGTATCCAATGGCGGTATTGGCATTGGGTCATTGTCTTCTGGTTCTTTTGTTATAGGTAATGGAACAAGCGCATTAACCACTGGAGCTTTTGGTGTTAACGCCAATGGCGCATTAACCATTCAAGGCGGTGCAGGTTCTAATAGCCAAGTAATTATTTCTACTGGCGGAGGAACTGTAAACCAATGGTCTAACAGTTTGTCAAACATAGCCATAAACAACCTTTCTGGTTCTGCAAACGTCACTACATTCAACCATTTGGCTCAAGTGTCTGTAACTGCAACTTATGGCAACGCAAGTCTTCCATTACAACCTTTGGGTTTTATTAACTTTGACCTTAATGGCACTGTCGTTAAAGTTCCTTATTACTCTGTTTAAACATGGAATTGCAACAACTCTTTGACATAGTAGTAACTATTGCAGGATTTCTTGCTGGATGGGTACTTAACAACATTACTAAAGCTATAGAACGTTTAGACACAGATGTTAGAGCAATGCCACATGATTATGTGACAAAAGAGGACTATCACAGAGACATAGATGAGATTAAAGATATTTGTAAGCAAATCTTCAATAAATTGGACAACAAGGCAGATAAAAGTTGAATTTTGATGATTTATCATATGTTGAATTTGGTGATTTAGAAGGTCTTAAGCGGTTTCAGTTTGAGAACTATCTACAACATCAATTATTCTTTCAAACTTTAAATAGTAAGGGAATATCTACGCCTTTTTATCCTATAGAAGATATTGACCCATCCAATATTGATGACTGGTTACTTATACACAACCAGATGCACGAATCTTTAGCAACAATATTGGTTTTAGATAATCCGTTTCAACTATTAGACGCTGATATAAACAAAGAAGAAGATTTCTATGACTGGCTGGGGGTGCATCAAGATATACATACTCAAATAGCAAATGCGTTAGGAGTTAACTAATGGCATTAGATACCCAACAATATGTAATTACAGTTGAAGGTCGAGGCGGTACTCCTGTAACAACTTATGCACCAGATACCACATTAGGATACCTCAATTCGACTATACAGGCTATTCCTGGTTTGTCTGATATTGTGAGTGGAGGGGGCAGAAATTGGATACAAACGTTGCAAAATGCAATGCAAGACCCTGTTTCTTTTTCTGAAAATCAATTACTCACGGCTTCTCAAAATAACAATCAAGACCAAATAAATGCCAATCTTCAGTTTTTAAATCAACAAGGATTGAGTGGAAATCAGATACAGACTGATGTACAAAATTTAAATACACAGTATCAACAAAATGCCGCCAGTTCTGGAGGATTTTTAAATCAAATTTTAAGTAATCCCACCGCTATTGCTGAAATAGCTGCAGCTGCTGCAATACCTGGAATGGCAGAAACGTTAGCTCCGTCTATAGCTAGTGCTTTAGGAGTATCTTCTGCAACTGCAACTGCTATTGCCACAGGTACTCTTAGTGCTGCTACACAAGTTGCTGCGGGTGTTCCTGTTGATAAAGCTATACAAAATGCCGCTATTTCTACCGTTGTAAGCACAGGGGCTAATGACGCAGCAACTTCTCTTATTTCTCAAGGAAACAATCCTGCTGCGGTAAATGCCATAACTTCTGGTGTAGCAGGTGCGGTACAAACTGCTGCAAACGGTGGTAACGTTTCTCAGATTCTTGAAAATGCTGGAGCTGGAGCTGCTGCTTCTATTTCAGGAACTGTTGCTCAAAATGTAGGCGCAAGTCCTACTGTGTCAAATGTAGTAGGAGGAACAGTTGGCGGGGCGTTGGAAGCTGGTGGCGGAGCAATGGGTGCTGCTATTGGAGCAATTACCGGACTTGAAAAAGGAGTAATACCGCCTAATAGTGTTGCTGTTACTTTGCCAGATGGCTCAACAGGATACATGACAAACACAGGAGTTGTGTATAACAAAGACGGAACTATTAACCAAGGTTCTAGTGTTATACCAACACCAGGAGCACCCGTTACAGGTTCTACAACTCAGACGGCTGGATTTACGCCTATAAATGTAATTCAAGACACGCAAGTTGCATCAACAGAAGGAACACCTCCTCCTATAAACTTGCAAGCAGGTCTTAATAAATTTGCAAATGGTTCTTTTTACTGGGCAGCGCAAGGACCTTCTGGTTCGTTAGAAGCTGTTCCAGTTGTTATTACAAGTAACGGAAATATTGTTTCTGCAACAGGTTCTGCTTCTGATACTGCTTTTTTAACTAACAGCAATGTTCCTTTATTAAAGGTTGACGTTACTCAAATAGACCCTGTATTTTTAGATAAAACACCAATTGACCCTAAATTTACACCTGCAGAGTTAGACGCATTATCAAGAGTTCAAACATCTCAACCCGATATTATTGACGCATTTACAAATATTGTTAAAAATGTTGATTTACAAGCATTATCTAATAGTGCTTATTCTGAAAATGCTATAGGTGCGTTGTCTAACCCTGTTATACAAAACATCATCAATACGGCTGCAAATGGTTCGTATTTAAATGAAATACTTCAAAATTTATCTAATCCTGATTTAGTACCTCAACAAAAAGAATATTACAAAGGTTTGCTATCAGAATTGGTTGCTCAGTATCCGCAACTTTCTACTCAAGAAATTAGCAGTTTAATTAATCCTCCATTAGTTCCAATTGAGAAATTTTCTACAAATTACCCTGGTTCTTCTTTTGTTTCTCAAGTACAGGCTGCAGGATTGCCAGAAAATGTTCCGTCTGATGCCGTTGCAAGCATTGACCCAAATGGAAACTTGGTATTTTTTAGTCCTTCTGCAAATCAAGCGTACACAACAAAAGGCGAAGTTGCAACAGAGACTTCAACAAAAGAAGCTACAGATACAACAACACAAACACCAGTTACAACTGCTCCAGCTACGCCAAGTAAAACAAAGACGGATGTTAATATTTATCCAGGCTCTGTTTTACAGCCTAAACAAACAACAGACACAACGTTGCAACCTGCAACACAGCCAACAAATGCGTTTCCTCAAAACCTTACTCCATCATCTCCTGGATACGGCTATTCACCCGCAAGTTTTAATGCGCCAGAGGTTTCTGCTCCAAGTGCACCAGGTAAACCAGTAATTCCTGGTTCTACAACTCCCACAACTCAGGAAATACCAGTTGGACCAAAAAGCGAAGGTTCTTATGGTTCTACTTCCGCAGCCCCTTATGACCCTAATCTTTTTATA
>Ga0208872_1001013_pt1 | contig 18357 bp, 9 predicted proteins | sample CryBogCBH12Aug08_FD_185508 | JGI IMG/M metagenome (GOLD analysis project Ga0208872, IMG submission 185508) | Freshwater microbial communities from Crystal Bog, Wisconsin, USA - CBH12Aug08 (SPAdes) | ecosystem: Environmental > Aquatic > Freshwater > Lake | place: Crystal Bog, Wisconsin, USA...
TGACCTTCGCCGGCAACCTCAGCGGCGGCAGCGGCGGCACGGCGGGCATTGAAAACCTGACGGTTAATAACAACACCAACGGCAGCATTGTCATCAGCGGCGCGATCATGAATGGCGGTGCCACCGCCGTGACGCTGACCAAAAAAGGTGCCGGCAGCCTGACGCTTTCCGGCACGAACACCTACAGCGGGATTACGACCAACAGCGGCGGCACGCTGGTGATCAACAACAACCTCTCGGTGAGCACCAACCTGCTGGTTCTGGCCGGTGGCATCTTGTCCGACAGCGTCAGCAGCACGCTGACCAACAACATCAATTTGAGCGCGGCCTCGACGGTGAGCGTGGCGAGCGGCCAGACGCTGACTCTCAACGGCGTGATCACCAACAGCGGCGCGCTGACCTTGACCAACGCCAACGGCACCCTGGTGCTCGGCGGCGCAAACACCTTCAGCGGCGCCATCAATATGACCACCAACACGACTCTGGTGGTGACCAATACCCGAGGCCTCGGCAACACCCCGAATGTGAACTGGGGAATCTATCCCAGTGTTAGCGGTTTCGGGTCGGTGTTGACGCTCCGGACACCCAGCACCCTGCTCAAGGGCGACGGCACCGCTTTTGCGGCCGCCATCGGGTTAGCCATTTTCACTAGCGTGGGCGGAAACTACACCCTCAATGTGGATTATTCGGCGGCAGGCGGAACGGCCTTCACCCAGCAACTGGCCAACCTTAATATGGGTGGTGTTGGCAACAGCGGAAACGCCGTCCTCTACATCTATGGCACGAACATCACCAGCGGCACGGGCGTGGTGACCTTCACCAATCTAACTTGGGGAACTACCAGTGCCGGCGGTAATAATTTTAAGATTGTGCCGGTCAATGAAAGCATCGTCATCAACGGCCCGGCCTACCTGATTCCAGATAGCTACGGCACTGCCTGCACCGAAACGCTCATTCTGGATGGCACCTCCACCGGCAACGTCATCACCGGAGTCATTTCAAATAATGTTTATTCAGGTAATTTAGATACCGCCGCCATCACCAAGCAGAACAGCAGCACCTGGACGCTGTCCGGCACCAACAGCTACTGGGGTGCCACGACGGTCAGCGGCGGTGCGCTGCTGATCAACGGCAACAATTCCGCCGCCACCAACACGGTGACGGTGGCTTCGGGGGCAACGCTTGGTGGCTCTGGCACGATTGGCGGTCTGGTCAGTGTGGCGGCCAACGGTTTTCTGTCGCCGAGCCTCGGCACCGGTGGCAGCAGCACGCTGACGTTGTCCAGCAGTGCCACCAACGCGCTGACGCTGAACGGTGGCTCCGGCAATCTGACCTTTGCCCTTTCCACCAACGCCACGGCGCTGACCAATGACCAGATTCAAATTACCGGCACCCTGGTTTTGAAAGGCTCGAACACCATCGCGCTCGCCTTTCCCGCCGGGGCGGCTCCCCCGGCACTTATACGTTGATGACTTATGCGGCGACCACCGGTTCCGGCACTCTCACGCTGAGTGGTTCTTATCAGAACACCACGCTGGTGGTCACGTCCACGAACGTGCAGTTGATCTTGAGCAGCAGCAACAATGGCTGGCTGACTTGGAAAGGCCAGACTAATGGAATTTGGGACACGACCACTACCAATTGGATCAGTGGCAGCTCACCGGTGAATTACATTGATGGCGCGCAAGTGAATTTTGACGACACCGCCGCGCTCTTTTCCGTCACCAATGCCGGAGTTTCGCCCGCCGCCATGACCGTGAATAACAATCTGCAAAATTTCACTTTCACCAGCCGCAGCGGTGGCATCACCGGTGCCACCGGCTTGATCAAAAGTGGCGTTGGCACCTTGACGCTGAACGGGACCAACAGTTTTACCGGTGACACAGTCATCAATGGCGGCAGCGTGCTTGTGAACACGGGTGCGGCTTTGGCCGGCAGTTCGGTCGCATTAAATGTCGCCAGCGCACTCGGTTTTAATGTGAACGCGGTGACGTTTGGAAATTTGGCCGGCAGCGCCAATCTCGTCCTGAACAACGGCGCTTTTCCGGTTAGCCTCACGTTAGGCGGCAACAATGCCAGCAGCACTTATATCGGCAATCTGACGGGCAGCGGCAGCCTGATCAAGACCGGCACGGGCGTTTTTACTTTGACCGGCACCAATGCGATTAGCGGTTCCACCACCGTTTCCAACGGCACGCTGCTCGTCAGCGGTTCGCTGACATCCAACGCGATTAATGTGCTGGGCGGCATCTTTGCCGGTGCTTGCACGGTTGGCGGTCCCGTGACAGTCGGGACGGGAGCCACGCTGCAACCGGGGGCGACTAATGGCGGAACGCTCCTGCTCAACAGCACCTTGAACCTCAATGCCGGCAGCACCACCGTCATGCAGTTAGGCACGGCGGCCACCATGATTCGCGGCGTCAGCTCACTCACTTACGGTGGCACGCTGGTGATTACCAACGCCAGCGGGGCAACTTTGAGCGCCGGCAGCACGTTCAAGCTGTTTGACGCGGCCACTTACTCGGGCGCTTTCACTTCGAGCAATCTACCGGCGTTGGGTGCTGGCTTGTCTTGGTATCTGTTGGATTTGACGAATTGCGGGGTCATCCGCGTAGTGCCGGCCCGGTCGGTGGCGGCTGTGTTTAACAATAACATGGTGCTGCAACGCGGCCAACCGGTGCCGGTCTGGGGCACGGCAAATCCTAGTCAGAGTGTGAGCGTTAATTTTGGCAGCCAGACCAAGACCACCACCACCGGCGCAGATCGCAAGTGGCTCGTGCGGCTGGATGCGATGACGGCCAATACCAACGCGCAATCGCTCACGATCACCATCACCGGTTCCGTCACCAACGTTTACACCAATGTCCTGGTCGGCGATGTCTGGCTGGCTTCCGGCCAATCCAACATGGAGTTTCCTGTAAATTACGGCGGCTTCGTCATCACCAACGCGGCGGCGGAAATCGCGGCGGCCAATTACCCGCTGATTCGTTCCATGAAGGTTTCTCTCACCGCGGCTCCCGCACCCGTTTTCGATGCGACTCTCGTCTGGACTTGGACGGCCTGTTCCCCCGCCACCGTTTCCGGTTGGAGCGCGGTCGCCTATTTCTTTGCGCGGTCGGTTTTTCAGAGCAACAACGTGCCCATCGGCATTCTGCAAAGCGATTTTGGCGGCACCCCGGCGGAAGCCTGGACCAGCCTCGCGGCCTTGAACGCGGTGCCGGAATTGCAGACGCTGGCCAATCAGGAAATTGCCAATTATTACCAAGTCCGCCCGCAAGGTTCGCTAACCGCCGGTGACTTGTTCAACGCCATGATTTCGCCGCTGATCCCATTCGCCATTCGCGGAGCGATCTGGTATCAAGGCGAGGCAAACGGCGATCAGGGCCAGCAGTATCGCGCGCTGCTGCCGACTTTGATCCAAGACTGGCGCAGCCGGTGGCAGCAGGCCGATTTTCCGTTTAATATTGTCCAGTTGTGCAGCTACACCGACACCAATTGGCCCGCGCTTCGGGAAGCGCAGTTGCTCACCTTGCAGACCGTCACCAACACCGGCCTGGCCGTCACCATTGACGTGGGCGACGACCCCAGCCAGATCCATCCCACCGACAAACAGGATGTCGGCGCGCGGCTGGCCGCTTGGGCCTTGAATCGGAATTATGGCTTTACCAACGTGGTGCCTAGCGGCCCGCTTTTCCGAACCTATGCCATCGAAGGCAGCCGGATTCGCCTTTACTTTGACTATGCCGAAAGCGGTTTGATGACCGGCCAGAAAAATGGTATTGCTCCGCTGCAGGAACTGGTCGGCGTCGCGCCCCTGTGGTTTGAGATTGCCGGCACCAACCAGACTTATTACCCCGCCACCGCCTCCATTGACACCAACAACACGGTGGTGGTGTCCTCGCCCTCGGTTCCCAATCCCACGCTGGCGCGGTATGCGTGGTCGGCCAGTCCGGCGGGCACTAATCTTTACAACCGCGCCGGTCTGCCCGCTTCGCCGTTTCGGATTCCGGTGTGGACAAATTCGCTCCCGGTTGCCAGCCTCCATCTCAATGCTGGCAACCTCCAATCCGCCTGCTTCGTCCCCACCAACATAACCTGGTGGGTGGAGTTCAACGACAGCCTGGTCGGCAAGTCGTGGACCCCGCTGGTGCTGCCGCAAACCGGAACCGGTGCCGTGCAAACCGTCACCGCTCCAATAAACGGCCGCGCCCAGCGCTTTTACCGGTGGCGCCAGTTGCAATGACGTTTAATTCATCCAATACCTCCAACCATTACCAACATTGTTATGAAACAAATCGCCTCAGTTCTTATCCTTGCTTGCCTGACCTTTGGCACTTCGCCGGCTCGTGCCGAGGTTAAACTGCCACCGGTCATTTCCGACCATATGGTGTTGCAATGTGATGCAGCCTGCCCAATCTGGGGAAGCGCGGCGCCCGGTGAGCCGGTGTCCGTTTCCATCGCTGGCCAGACGAAGGCAACGACGGCCAACGCGCAAGGTAACTGGAAGGTGATTCTCGATCCTTTGAAAGCGGCTGAAGGTCTCACGCTCACGGTGAAGGGCAGCCATACCATCACGATTCAGGATGTGCTCGTTGGTGAGGTCTGGCTCGGCTCCGGCCAATCAAACATGGCTATTGATGAGGAAAGGTTTGCTAGTGGCGATGCCGTTCTTGCTCAGGCCGCAGCGAAGACCTATCCCAAATTGCGCTTATTCCAAAAAGGCTGGGTGGTGGCCGTGCCTGCCAACAATGCCCGGTTTTCCGCGTTGCTCTTCTCGTTTGGCTTCCGGCTTCAGCAGGAATTGGGTGTTCCCGTTGGTCTTATGGTCGGCGCGGTGGGCGGCACGCCGTCGGGCTATTGGCTGACTGAGGAAATGTTACATAGCGACACCGCGTGTCAGGCGCAGGCGCAGGAATTTGCCAAGACTTATCATTTCGATGCGGCTCTAAAAAAATACGACCAAGAACTCGCCGCCTGGAAATCGGCCGTCGAAAAAGCGAAACAGACAAACGGCCGGGCACCCCGTGGCCCGAACCGGCCCGCGAAAGCCGGTGAATCCGCCGGGCGCATCGGCAATCTCTACGAAGCGCATGTCCAACCTTTCGCACCCTATGCGATTCGCGGCGTATTGTGGGATCAAGGCGAGAGCGGCACGGCCATCACCGGTGTGGATCAGTTCAATGTTATGGGGGCGCTCATTAAGGGCTGGCGCAAAGCTTGGGGCCAAGACTTTCCGTTCCTCTATGTTCAGAAACCAAGCGGCAATGGCACCGCATGGGATCTGGAAAATCCGACGACGAAGAATGCGAGCAAATTCAGTCCGCTGCCTGCGCAGGTTCCCGGAGATAGCGACGGCCTCTACCGCGACTTACACATCAAGATCCAGCAGCATCCCAAGACGGCCATGGTTCCAACCAGCGACCTTGGCAGCGGCACTCATCCGACGAACAAATCCGGCTACGGCGAACGCGCCGCCCATGTGGCGCTGGGCTTTGTTTACAACCGGAAAGTCGAGTTCAGCGGTCCGCTCTATGCCTCGCATACGATTGAGGGCAATAAGATCCGCATTAAGTTCACGCACATCGGCCAAGGACTCGCCGGGCGTTACAGCGACAAGCTTCAGGGCTTCATCATTGCGGGGAGTGACAAGAAGTTTTACTGGGCCGACGCCAAGATTGACGGCGACACCGTCGTCGTCTCCAGTCCCGTAGTGCCCGCGCCGGTGGCTGTCCGCTACGCGTGGTCACAAACTATTCCGTGGGCCAATCTGTTCAATCAAGACGGCTTGCCCGCGCCAACCTTCCGCACCGACGATTGGAAATAAATATAGCGCGGCTTTACGGCACGCTTATTTTGGTTGGAATTACTCCAACCCTAGTCACGTTTTTTAGCCGGTGATCCATTCTTGTATCACGAAGAGTCAGAAGTGCCGGCATGGATTTTTTTGGATGTGAAGTCTAACTTGCTGCCAAGCTTCTCGAACAGGTGATGTCACGCAAAGATATTGATCGGTTATTTAACAACTTCAGCCTCGTCATTGCCTTGGTGAAATTTTACCAGAAGACTTGTGTTGAGACAGCAAATTGGTTTGAGTAGCTTGAATAAGATATAACCACTAAGGAACAAATTGCCAGAGAATCGGCCTTTAGCGCCAACTCGTCTAAACCTTGAACCATCTTCACATCGCGAGCGAATCAAGCGAAATAATTATGAACCAATCAAACCTGTCCCGGCGCAATTTTTTCAAGGCCTCCGCCTTGGCCGGCATGGGCGCATCCATTGCCAATATCTCCCATGCGGCCGTCACGGTGGTTCCTTCCACCGGCAGTGCCGCGCGGACGGACATAAGCCAAACCCAGCCTCGGCCGGTCGGCCAGAAGCCGGTGCACGATCTCACCACCAAGCCGCTGGAGCGGGTGCGGGTGGCGGTCATTGGTTTGAATCGCGGCCTGTCGCATGTGGGTTCCTGCCTCGGCATCGAATTTGCCGACATCGTCGCCGTTTGCGATTTGCGGAAGGAACGGGCTGTTCATGCCGCTGATATTGTCGAAAAAAAGTCCGGCAAACGTCCAGCGGTCTATGGTGGCACCGAAAATATCTGGGAACAGATGGTGGCGCGCGACGACATTGATGCGGTCTATATCGCCACGCCCTGGGCTTGGCATGTGCCGATGGCGTTGCGCGTTATGGAACAGGGCAAGCACGCCTTTGTCGAGGTCGTGGCGGCGGTGACGATGGATGATTGTTGGCGTTTGGTGGACGCCAGCGAGCGCACGCAGCGCCACTGCGTGATGTTGGAGAATTGCTGTTACGGCGAGAATGAGCTTTTCATCCTCAACCTCGCGCGGGCAGGCGTGTTCGGCGAATTGACCCATGCCGAATGCGCGTATCTCCATGATTTGCGCGGTGTATTGTTTGCCCTTGGCAGCGAGGGCGAGTGGCGACGCGATTATCACGAGAAACTAAACGGCAATCTGTATCCAACCCACGGCCTCGGTCCGGTGGCGCAATCTCTCGGCGTGGGGCGTGGCGATCAGTTCAAATATCTTGTTTCCGTGAGTTCACCGGAAATCAGCCTGACGAAATATCGCGACGAGCATCATCCTAACGGCGGCCGGCACGCCGGCGAAAAATACATCTGCGGCGATATGAACACTTCCATCGTCAAAACGGAACTGGGCCGCACCATCATGATTCAGCACGATGTCGTCAGCCCGCGTCCCTATAGCCGGATCAACGCCTTGTATGGCACCGGGGCAACATTTTTTGATTATCCCGCACGGCTGGCCGTCAACGAGCCGAAGCGATTTGACTTAAAATCACCCGGTTCCCACGCGTGGCTCGAAGACGCGGACATGGCCATCATGCGTGAGAAATTCACCCATCCGTTATGGAAGAAACTCGCAGCGCGCGCCAAGGGCGGTGGTCACGGTGGCATGGACTTTGTGATGAGCTGGCGGCTGCTGGATTGCCTTCGCCGGGGTGTCACGCCCGACAGCGTAGTGTATGACGCGGCGGCGTGGAGCTGCATCATTGAAACCTCGGTTCGCTCGGTAGCCACCGGCAGCATGCCGGTGAACATCCCCGACTTCACCCGTGGCTTGTGGAAAACCATCAAACCGCTGGCCATTGCCGAAAAAGCCTGAAATTGAAATCATAATGAAATTCAAAGCATTGTTGGGCCTGCCGGTTTTGCTGCTGGCGTTCACGGCATTGGCGGTGAACGAACCGGCCATCATTCCGCAACCGGCGCAGATGGAAATGCAGTCTGGCGGGTTTGAGCTGACGGCAAACGCCGAACTTACTTTTGGTAGTGGCGAGGCTGAGGCGGAAAAACTTGCCGCCGCACTGCGGCCGGCGACCGGTTTCAAGTTGCCGGTTTCGCCGGTTGGCTCGCTAGCCAAGAGGCGGGAGATAACGCTTCTGTTGCAACCTAACCGGCTCGAAAAACTCGGCGCGGAAGGCTACGAACTGGCCGTAACGCCAAAAAATATCGGCATCACCGCCGCCACCGAGGCTGGTTTGTTTTACGGTGGCCGGACGCTGCTGCAACTACTGCCGCCGGAAATTTTTTCCACGAATGCCGTGAAGGATTTCGACTGGCAGATTCCCTGCGTAAAAATTGCCGACTCGCCGCGCTTCGGCTGGCGTGGGCTGATGCTCGACGTGAGCCGGCATTTTTTCACGAAGGAGGAAGTCAAACAGTTGCTCAATGCGATGGCGCTGCACAAGCTCAATACCTTTCACTGGCATCTGGTGGACAACAATGGCTGGCGTATCGAAATCAAAAAATATCCCAAGCTCACCACCGTTGGCGCGTGGCGTCGCAGTGTGGATTATGGGCTACCGACCAATTCGACCACGGCTTATGCCCCGGATGGTCGTTACGGTGGATTTTATACCCAAGATGACATCCGCGAAGTCGTGGCCTATGCGCAGAAGTTGCACATCACCATCGTGCCGGAAATCGAAATGCCCGGTCATGCGCACGCCGCGCTATCGGCGTATCCGGAATTTGACACCGACCCAATGAAGAAGGGCGGCGGCAATCTTGGGATTTTTTCGCCGGCCAAGGCGGGGACGTTTCAATTTTTGGACGACGTGCTGACGGAGGTGGCGCAACTGTTTCCGTCGAAATATATTCACATCGGTGGCGACGAGGTGCCGAAAGGCCCATGGAAAAATGACCCGGCGTGCCAGGCGTTGATGAAAGAAGAAGGGCTGAAAAACGAGGAGGAATTGCAGAGCTGGTTTATCCGTCGCATCGAAAAAATTGTCAATGCGAAGGGTAAGACGATTCTCGGCTGGAGCGAAATTTTGCAGGGCGGCCTCGCGCAAAACGCGGCGGTGATGGATTGGATTGGCGGTGGCCGCGAAGCCGCGAGCCAGGGTCACGATGTTGTGATGACGCCGAAATCATTTTGCTATTTTGACTATTATCAGTCGCTGGATCATTCAACCGAACCCCGCGCCATCGGCGGTTATCTGCCGTTGCAAAAAGTTTATGCCTTCGAGCCGGTGCCGGCGAAGCTCGCGCCAGAAATGCAGAAACATATCCTAGGCGGGCAGGGCAACGTGTGGACGGAATATATTCCAAATTTCAAACAAGTCGAATACATGGCTTTCCCGCGTTTGTCTGCGCTGGCGGAAGTCACTTGGTCGCCTAAAGATGGGCGGAGCTTTGACGATTTCATCCGCCGTTTGAAAACCGACAACCAGCGACTCGACCAGCTTGGCGTGAGTTACCGGTTTTATCAGCCCGACACGCAGACGCAAATCGGCGGCTGGAAACCGGCGCAAATCAAAAACGAAATGTCGCCGCTGGAATGGGACGTGACGAAAAATGTGACCGCCACTGGCGAATGCAAAATCAGCCTGGAATATGCCGCCGGCGCGTGCGGCATTGACATTGCGTGGGTCGCGCTGCTCGAAAATGACAAAGAAATCTTCCGTGACACGCACGGCGGTTTTGCCGGTTCAAGACCGCGCAAGCCAGTTTACACGCTCGACGTGCCCGCGTTGAAAACTGGCGCGCATTACACGCTCCGCGCGCAGGTTGCCGGTGCCGGTGGCACGGATTCCACCGGCAGCGTATTTTTGAATCTAAAACCGGCGATCAACTAGAATGAGTGAAAAGCCAAAACATAATCTGCGCACCATTGCGCGGCAGTTTCAGATTTCCGGTGAATTCCTCGGTGGCGAAAGTTTCGGCAGCGGCCACATCAACGACACCTATTGCGTTGCCTTCAACCAAGGCGGAACGCGTATTCGCTATGTATTTCAGCGCATTAACCACAACATTTTCCGGCAACCGGTGGCGCTCATGGAAAACATCCAGCGAGTAACCACGCATCTCGTCGGAAAAGTGGCTGGCGAACCCGATGCCAGCCGCCGAGTGTTGACCTTAATTCCAGCCCGTTCTGGTGATTCGTTTTTCCGCGATGAAATGGATAGTATCTGGCGAGCTTACCTTTTCATCGAAAATGCCCGCAGCTACGATGCGGTGGAAACGCCCGCTCAGGCGATGGCGGCGGCCAAGGCGTTTGGCCGCTTCCAAAAACTGCTGGCGGATTTCCCGGCACCGCGCTTGAACGACACGATTCCTGATTTCCATCATACCCCGAAACGGTTTGCTGCTTTGGAAAAAGCGATTGAAGCGGATGCGGCAAACCGCGCGAAGTTGACGCGACTGGAAATCGAATTTGCTTTACGTCACAAGGCGATTTGTGACGTGCTGCTCAACGCGAAGTTGCCGGAGCGCGTGACGCACAACGACACGAAGTTCAACAATGTCCTGCTCGACAACTCGACCGGCGAAGGGATTTGCGTGATTGATTTGGACACGGTGATGCCCGGCTTGGCGCTTTACGATTTTGGCGACATGGTGCGCACGACGACGAGTCCGGTGCAGGAGGATGAGCGTGATTTGTCGAAGGTGACGATGCAGTTTCCGATGTTTGAGGCACTGGCGCGCGGATATATTAGTGCGGCGGGAGAATTTCTTACGCCGGCGGAAAAAACGTTCCTGCCATTCTCCGGCAAGCTCATCACGTTTGAGATCGGCATTCGATTTCTGACGGACTATTTATCGGGGGACACTTATTTCAAGGTTCACCGCGACGGTCATAACCTTGACCGTTGCCGCACACAGTTCAAACTGGTTGAGTCCATTAAACAGCAGGAAGAAAAAATGACCCGACTCATCGAAAGCCTTTGATATGAAATTCTCGTCACCGGGCCGTTGTTATTGGCAGCTACATCGTTGAACATTTCCAAGGCAAGGCCGAATGTCCTGCCTGCGGAAAACTGATCAATTCCGAAATTGTGTAAAATCGACTGGTGAATGATTTACCACTTGTTATAGGCCAAGGAAATGTCTCAGACAATCGTTAGTTACCAGAAGGGAAACGACTCTCAAACATTCAACTGCAACGCCTCAAGTTTACTTGACACAACTCATGGCAGGGACGGCTACCGGTTCTGCGCGAACACGGCGGCAGGAATGGAAGCATCGCCATGATGCTTTGCATGATGTCTGTTGAAGAAAGCGCCAGTGGCCGTTACGGGGCTTTGATAACGGCCTTGGTCACCGCGATGTCAGGATGAAGGCTGACCACAACAAAACCACAGCAACAACGGAGGTGGTGTCTTCACATCCGAGAGAAACCAAGCAATGGAGCCAAAAATGCCGTCGAAACACCTTCTGCGCCGAGAAAAAATCCAGTGGCGGACCGGAAAAGTGAGTTGCAAAAACCTAAGAAGAAAATATAATGGTCGAAATTAAAGGAAGGAGTTCACGTCGGTCGTGGACAACAAGCCAAAAAAGGAAATCCCGATTATGACTAAGAAACCCAATCATCTGCTCCGTGCGGGCACGGCCCTAGCGGTCGGAGCCGCGCTTTGTGTCACGACCCAAAATGCCGGCGCCCAGATCTATGTTTATTCCCAAGACTCAAACAATGGTGCCAATGCCATCGTCGGCGCATACAACTATAATGGCTCGGCGATCAACTCCTCGCTGATTACCGGTTTGAGCTTTAATCCTTACATTATTAACAACGTGGCGGTTTCCGACACCGCTTTGTATGTCTATAACCCCGGTGCCTCCGGATATTATTCCGAATACTCCTTTTCCGGCGCGACCGTCAATGCCAACCTCACCGGCGCCTTCGGGTGGTCCGGGGGCGCGGCGGTTTATGGCGGCGATCTCTATATTGCGAACTATATCGGCAATACCGTTGGCTCTTATAACGCCACCAACGGCGCGGCGATCAACGCTTCGCTCATCGCTTCCTTGCAAACACCCTATGGCCCAGTGGTTTCGGGCGGCCACATCTATGTTGCCAATAAGGGTAACGGCACAGTGGGCGAATACAACCTTGATGGCTCCGTCGTCAACGCCGCGCTGATCTCCGGGTTGACTTCGCCCAGCGATCTCTCGGTGGCGAACGCCTATCTTTATGTTTCCAGCCTTGGTGCGGGAAGCCAAGGCAAGGTGGGCAAATATGACGCCACGACCGGCGCAGCGGTCAATGCCGCCCTCGTCACCGGGCTGGGTTCCGGAGGACAAGAAATCGCGGTGTCAGGCAATAGTCTCTATGTGGCGCAAGGCAGCACAGTGGCCGAATTCAACGCAACCTCCGGCGCGCTCGTCAACTCCTCACTGATCACCGGACTGCTTAACACCGAAGGCATTGTCACCGCCGTCACGCCAGTGCCGGAACCGTCCACGCTGGCGCTGTCGGCATTGGGCAGTCTGACCCTGTTCTGGCAGCTCCGCCGCCGGAAATAACCGTTTTAGTTTGCATCGCCCGCCGTCACGCGCCACCGTGGCGGCGGTTTGGTTTTAGCACCATCGGCACGACATTTTAAAGCAACCGCCCATTTTGAAATAATCCATGTTGAATACCTTCCGTCGGCTGCCGTGGTTGGTCGCGCTGGTGGCACTGGTGTTTTATGGCATCACCGCCGGCCATGGGCTAACCCTGACCGGGTTGCCGCTCACGGCCAAGATTGCCGGCTGGGACGTCACCCCTTGGGTGGGCCAGCCGCTGCTTTGGCTACTAACGCTGCCCCTGCGGCTACTGCCCGGCGCGTGGGTGCCGTTTTGCTTGAATCTTTTTTCCGCCACCGGCGGGGCGGTGACGCTGGGCATGCTGGCGCGCTCGGTGGAATTGCTGCCGTGGCCGCGGCTGTGGTCACGGCTCCAAGGCTGGCACCGCCGGTTGCCCGTGCTGCTGGCGGTAGCCGTGTGCGGGCTGGAATTCAGCTTCTGGCAACAAGCCACCAATGCCACCGGCGAGATGCTGGAGGTGCTGCTGCCGGCAGCCGCCCTGTGGTTGCTGCTGGAATATCGCGTCCGCCAAGAATCGCGCTGGCTCGATGCGGCGGCCTTGGTTTGGGGGTTGGGCATGGCGGAAAACTGGGTGATGATGCTCCTGCTGCCAGGGTTTGTGGCGGGCGTGATCTGGCTGCGGGGAATTCATTTTTTTCAGTGGAAATTTTTGCGGCGGATGATCGGACTGGGACTGGCGGGATTTTCCATTTATGCGCTGCTGCCGCTGGCCAACGGGTTAACTCCGCACTCGCCGTGGAGCTTGGGCGAGGCGTGGACCGCCAGCCTGACGCAGACCCACAATACCTTCCAGATGCTTTACTCCGAGTTCGGGCGGGCGCATCGTTTCCTGACACTGGTGGTGCTGATTTTTTATCTGATCCCCACGCTGGCCTGCCTCGTGCGGTTGCGCGAAACCGGCACTCGCTTTCTGGCCATCGGCAGCTGGATTCAACTCTGGATCTACCGGCTGTTGCGCGGGGGGCTGCTGCTGGCCTGCCTGTGGCTGGCGTTGGACCCGGTCACCGGCCTGCGACAGATTGTGTTTAAACAGCTGGGCGTCTCGCTGCCACTGCTGTCGTTTGATTATTTGAACGCGCTGGGCGCGGCTTTTCTCGCAGGTAATTTGCTGCTGATTGCCCAAGTCGCGGCGGAAGAGCGGCAGCGGGTGCCGGGCAAAATCAAGCAAGTTGGGCTGGCTGTTTCCTTCGCCACGGTTTGCCTCGTCCTGCTGGCCACCGGTTTGGTGGTGAGAAACGCCCCCGCTATTCTGCGGCTGAATTTTCATTCCCTGCAACGCTTCGGCGAGCTGGCGGCGGATTCGTTGCCGGGGGAGCGCGGGGTGGTCGTGAGCGGCGAAGCGGAAAAGCTGGCGGTGTTTCAAGCTGCCCTAGCCCACCGGGCCAACCCGAAAGCCTGGGTGGCGGTGGATCTGCGGCGATTGCCGGCCGTAGCCTATCGCGACCAACTCGAACGCCGCCAGCCCTTGGGCTGGCTGACGGCGGAGAACCGGCACGAACTCAATGCGCTGGAAATGTTGCAGTTGCTGGTGAAAATCGCCGGTCACCACCGGTTGTTTTACCTTAATCCTAGTTTCGGCTTTTTGTTTGAACAGTTTTATCTGGAACCGGTGGGATCGGTTTATGAGATGAAATTGCGGGGAAAAGATTTTCTGAATATTCCGCCGCTGTCACCGGCCACCACCGAGGCGAATGAAAAGTTCTGGAGTGTGGCTTGGGAAAAGGATTTGTCCGCGCTCGCCCCCGCGCCCAGCCGGCGGCAAAGCGGTTGGAAGAAAATCGAAGAGCGGTTTGGTCTCACGCCCGCACCCGTTTTTCAGGATCGGCTCCTGGCGCAATGGTTTTCCATTTCATTGGACAGCTGGGGCGTGACCTTGCAACAGCAAGGCCGCTGGGGTGACGCCCGGGTTCGACTGGAACAGGCGTTGCAACTGAATCCAAACAACGCTTCCGCCCAGATCAGTCTGGCCTGCAACACCAATTTTCAATCCGGCCGCAAGCTGGACCTAGCGGAGGTGGGCAAAGTGGCTAGTCTGGTGGGGGATTTACAGCGTCTGGGACTGGTAATGAATAACGCCGGCCCGTTTGATGATCCGGTTTTTTGCTATTTGCTGGGCTGCACCTTCCAACGCTCTGATCTGTGGGTGCAGGCGGTGGAACAATTTGAGCGGACCCGCAAGCTTGCCCCCGAAGTGCAAGCGCCGGAATTTGCGCTGTCCAAACTTTACACCAAGCTCCGGCTGCCTGACCGCGCCCAGCCGCTCATCAATCATTTGCGCGAAGTTGCCAATAATGCTCCGGCCAACAGTGCTTTGGATCTGGAACTAGCCATGCTGGAGATAAACTCATGGCTGGCGCAGACCAACCCGACCAACGCCCGCAGTGCGCTCACCTCGCTGTTACAACATCATCCCGACGACGCTCAAATAGCTAGCCGCGCCTTATTGATCTATCTCTCCCTAGGTGATTTCACCAACGCCCTGCAACTCATCAACTCTAAGCTGGCCCAAACGCCGGATGATGTGCCGAGCCTGAACACGAAAGCCGTCATGTTATTTCAATCCGGAAATGCCGCCGCCGCGATTCCGGTTTTGGATCATGTCCTGGCCCTGACCAATCAGCCAGAGACCAGACTCACCCGCGCCATCGTTCAGTTTCACTGTGAAAATTATACTGCGGCGGAGGCGGACTACCGCGAACTGGAAAAATCGGGCGGACCACTGGGGCCGGTCTATTTCGGACTGGCAGCCATTGCCACGCAACGTCACGACACCAATCAAGCGATATACTATTTACAGTCCTGCCTGACCAACACCCTTCCTGGCGCAGCCCTCTGGCAACAATCCAGCAACCGCCTGCAAGCGCTCGGACCGGCGACCCAGGTAAAATAATTAACCGCCGCCGAAGGTGAGCGGTGCGTCGGGTGTTTATCCGCCGGTGTAAGTGATTGGGAGTGGAATATTCTGTCACTGAACGGTTGAAAGCTGTCCATTTTGAAGGAGCAAATCCCGATGACTCTGCGTTGCTTCGTCTTTCAAGGTGTTAGTAAGAGTAAGACCAGTGGTTGTTCATATTTTTCTTAACGTATTCGCACTCCAATCAAACACCCAGATAGCGGTTCCCACTGAAAAAATCCATGAATTTCCATGTCGGTCGAGGTGAACAGGGACGGGCGGCACCGAACCATCGGTCCAGTTGAAGGCGGTTGCATTACGCCAATTATTCGGGCGGCTCGAGCGGAGCCGACCAGATCAGCTACAGCAGCCAGGGCGGGACGAACCTTGGCTATATCAACATCGTGCTGGATACGAACATCGTGGTGGGGACGAACTCGATTGCGAACATCACAGTAGGCGGCACGTCGAATTCGATTACGGCGTATGGCATTCCGGGCTACACCTACATCCTGGAGCGGTCAACGAACCTATCCCCGTCGGTGTGGGTGGACGTGGCGACGAATGTGGCCGCGACGAACGGGGTGATTAACGCGGTGGACACGTTCTGGGATTTGGGCGGCGTGGCCCCGAGCCCGTCGGCGTTCTATCAGTTGAAATGGCCGTCGCCGTAACCAAGTGCTTGGTGCCGGGTTTTAGCGGCGAAGCATCCCGGTGGGCTGCCCAGTGGGAATGGTGTTCACTGGCGACTTTACGGCGGCCGCCACCGGCAATCAGGTTTTGAGGACACGGTGAACTTGAGCGTGAGCGGTAGCTACAACGGAAATTTGTATGCGTATCTGGTGGCCCCGAACGGGACATTGGTGCTGCTGCTAAACCGGCCGGGGAGCTGGAGCGGCAACCCGGTGTCCTTTGCCGCTGGTTCACCGCCCCGTTCCGACACTGAAACTATCATGGGTCGCAGCTTCCCGCAGGACATAATTACCGACCATGTTCAATGCGATAAATGGATACGTGAAAACTGGGGTGCATTTGGAGCAGCAGAAGCAGGGCTGGATGGAGAAAACGATAATTATATTTCGTATTACATCGAAACTGCAAATGCAGCGCCAATTGCCTTTCTGAAATCTGGGGAAACTGTGGCCTAAACTCAAAATATCGGATTCCTTTGTAGAACCAATCAACCTTCGCTTTGCTCTTATGATTGAGGTGGAGGGCGACAAATCTACACCCATAAGTTTAACCTGCCCTGAAGACGCGGTGCCGTTCTTGCGCGGGCAAGCCAAAGGTGGCCACGCTCGTTCCCAATATAATCTAGAGTGCTGTTATGCCAATGGTGAAGGCGTTATAGAGGACATGGACGAGGTTAACAAGTGGTTTGCGATGGCTTGGCATTGAACCGGCGGCGAGTTCTTTCAACCGCCGTTTACAACCGGCCACAAACCCGCCGTGAAACCTGACCAGCTACGGTTTTTCGCGCACCCCTTTGGCTTCGATGATGGGCCAAGTAACCCGAAGCTCATCTTGATATGGACCGATTTTTTCGACGGGAATCAGTTTAAAGCCGAGCTTGAACGCCGGGGAATCAGGGTTGAGCCGATAATCGTTTTTTTCGGCGTTGACGAAAAGTGGATCGGCGACGAGCGTGTGAACGTCGGCCCCCAATTTCTGCCAAGCACCCCACTGTTCGCTGGCCGGTGTGTTCTTTATGCCCGCTAGCAAGGGTTGGTTGGCGTGCCAAACCAGATTGGAATCAAATAAATTGTGCGCGAACGACAGGTTGCGCCAAGCGTAGAGCTTCGCTTCGGGGTTTTGGTAGAAGACAATGTTGTGGGTGAAAACATTGCCGGCCATGATGGTTTTGTCGGCGAGCACCGCGTTGGTCGGATGGAGGCGCATATTGCGCATGGATTGCCACGCTGGTTGATTCGCGACGGATTCGTAGCCTTTGATCATGGTCGGCAAATGATCTCGCCACATACGGCTGGTTTCGGTCCAGCCGCTGTATTCAACCTGCTGGAGATGGCCTTCGACAAAGATATTGTTATCAATGAAATTATCGCGGGCGTTATGCAGGTGGATGCTGGCGCGGGAACAGCGCGCCACGATGTTGCCGATGACGTTCACGCCACCGGTGTTGTCGTCGAGATAAATGCCCCATGAAAAATACGGCAAGTGCCAGACGCCTTTGGTGTCGTGACCGTAGCCGAGCATATCGTGAATATAGTTGTAACGAATGATGGAACCGCGCGAACCAATCCAGTCGCGGCCGCCGGTGTAGATGGCACCGGTGTCTTCGGTTTCGAGATTCATGTGGTGAATCTCGTTGTATTCAATAACGAGGTTGTTGCCACTAAAGGTGATGCCCATGCGCGGGCCATCATAAATGAGGTTATGTGAAGCCCGGTTGCCACAGCCGTTCAAATTGATGCCGACGCCTTGTTTGTAACACACGCCGACATGGTGGATGGCATTGTTGTCGGCATAATTTTCGGCGGGTGTAAGGGTCGTCCGGTCACCGCCATTGATGCTGATGCCGTGGCTACCGGTATCCTGAATGTCGCAGCCGACGACCCCGTTGCTAAAACCACCGCTGATGCTGATGCCGCTGCCATGGTAATCACCGACGTTGCGGATGCTGCTGGCCGCGATGATGCAGTTGGTAGTGTTTTTGAGCGTGATGGCGTTGCCTTCGCAACATTCAAAGGTGAATCCGCGGAACGTCACATCTTTGGTGCCGGGACCGATGTCAAGAATCGTGCGCATGGTCGGCACATACACCGGCTTTCCTGCCAGCGGCTGGGGCGGCCAGAAGTAAAGTGTCCAATCCTGATGATCGAGATACCATTCGCCGGGAGCGTCGAGTTCCTCAAAAAGGTTTTGCACATAATAGCGGTCGAGCGGCCGGATAGCGTAGGAGCAGTCACCGGCGAGTGTGATTGTGCGGGTCATCGTGTCAACCGACTTGATGCGGATGATGTTATTCCACCAGTTGAAACGCGGGAAAATAAACACTTCGCCTTCGTCAGGCCGCGCCCAGTGGCGGGCGTCATCCGGCTTGAAGCGGAGGGTGTGCTTGTCTTCACCCGGAACATCTTGATACATCGGG
>Ga0208872_1001014_pt1 | contig 18321 bp, 5 predicted proteins | sample CryBogCBH12Aug08_FD_185508 | JGI IMG/M metagenome (GOLD analysis project Ga0208872, IMG submission 185508) | Freshwater microbial communities from Crystal Bog, Wisconsin, USA - CBH12Aug08 (SPAdes) | ecosystem: Environmental > Aquatic > Freshwater > Lake | place: Crystal Bog, Wisconsin, USA...
CTCCCATGCCAACTGCTCCGGCGTCATCGCGGCTTTGCGCTTGGCTTCGCGTTCCAGCAGGTCGGGAGTGATGCCCGATTTTTGCTGTTGTTGTTGGGCGGCTTCCTTGGCATTGGTCGGCTCGCCGGCGGGCACAGCTGGACACCAGGTGGTGAGCAATAACGCACCAAGAAATATAATTGCGGCTGGATTTTTTTTATTTTTCATAAATAACAATTCAACCAACTCCCATGGTCTGTCTTTGATACATAGTTCAAAATTTGCAATGGTTCATCCGAGGAAAGTCAGCGCGCTGGCGATGCGCCGGCCAATCTCTTTTAGTTCGGTTTGCAGAAACGGCTGGCCGCTGTTTTTCGTGGCTCCCGGCCTGACCTGATCGGCAATGGCGTTCAGGTTGATGAAATAGACATTGTGCTTCCGGCAAATGTCCTCCGCCGCGGCGTTGTAGGCCGCCGCCGAAGAAACGTCATATTGCGAACGGCTCTCTGGCGGAATGGCAATGCTCGCCCAATAAATTTTCCCGGCCGCTTCGCCGAGCTTTGACAGGAGACCTTCCAAGTTCGACTTGAATTCGTCAAGCCCGACCGCCGGCTTGCCGTCCACCAGCCGCAAATCTTCCAGCCCGGCGGAAACAAAAATCGTGTTCCAACGATTGCTGGACAGGACGGTTCCGAGTGCCTTGAGCGTGTCCCGGGTGTTGCCGAGCGGTTTACTTCCAAAGGTCACCGCATATTTGTCGCGGAGCTCCAGCTTCACCGCCGGCGCAAAGCGCAGCATGAAATCGTCGCCCAGCATTTGAATGGTGGGCAATGCGCCCGCCGCCATGCGCGCGCCATCGGCAAAGGTGTTTTGCAAATAGTTGGGCAATGGTTGCGGGGTGCCGTAAAACTGGCGCCGACCTGGTGCCACCTGCGCGGCCATCGACGCGAAGCGTTGCAATTGACTCCGCTGCGGACCCGGATCGAAAGTGAAATCGGTCACCGCAAACCGGGTCGGCTCACCTAGGGAACAACGCAGGTTCGTAAGCAATTCGGCCAGCACCCGTTGGCCGCGTTCCCCGCCGGAAGTCAAATCAAGCTGGCAAAAAATCCATGCGCCCGCGCCCGCGTTGATCCGGAGCAGGACGGGGTCGCGATTCACGAACCAGGAATTCTGCCGCAGGTCATGCACGGCATGGATGTATTCGCGGAACAGTCCGTTGGCCGGTTGTTCGAGCGACACCCGCCAGTTGCTGATCAGAATGGAGTAATCCGGCTTGGCCATGACCGGATCCATGCCTTCGATTTCAATGCCCGCATCAAACATCGGCTGGCCGCGCCAGTTCAAATCCGCGTTCGCCAGGCCGGCAATGAGCGGATCGTAGTTCGGCTCAAACGCCGCGTGCGTCAGGATGCCGTCATAGGCTTCCACCATCACCGGCGGCGTGGTGCGGCGCGTCCAGCTTACCGGCGCTTTGATGCAAACATCGCGCACGCCGAGGAACGGTTCCGTCAACCGGAGCGGGCGTCCGGTGACGGATCGGAATGTCTCAACGCCGTTCTGGTGCAAACCCAGCACCAGCACGGTGCCGCCTTTGCGCACAAATTGATCCAACGCGTCCGCGTTCCGACGGCATCCGGCCAACACTTCCGACGCGCCGGCATCGAGAACAACCTGCCCCGCGTCCGGCAAATTCCAGATTCCATTCGCCGGCAACTTATCAGCCAGCAATCCAAGCTCACGCAAGCGCGCTTCCCATTTTTCGCCCAAGGCCACCGCCGTCATCTGGGGTGCGGCGGCGGGTTTATAGTCGGCCAGATAGGCTAGGATATTGCGCCACAACCATTGCGCTGCCGGTTCGTTGTCCAAATTGTTTCGCAAGTTGAGCGCACTCACGACGCGAACGCCGGAACCCAACGGCATTTCCTCCAAAGCCGCCCCGTCGCCATCTTTGTTGCCTTGCAGAATCACCCGCGCGTTCGTCCCGCCGATCGGAACCGGCAGGGTGCTGGCGGAGGAACCACCGCGCCAAAAGGTGAAGTCTTCCTGCCCGAGGCCTGCGAGAATGCGATGTGGCGCGCCGTTAATCGGGACATGGGCCGACGCCGGTATGTTGCCCATCGCGTTGAGCGCAAGCACCCGCAGGGAGACTTTCGTGGACGCATCCTTGGCCACGCAAAAACCAAAGGCGGTCACGTCGGAAAAGTCAGGGACTACCGGAGCAGTCTCCGCCTCGATCGCATTGGCAAGCACCGGGGCTGCGTGTCGGAGGCGATGCCAGACCACTGAATGCAAATCCTTGTTGATGGCCGTGCCGGCAGTATTGGGCTTGGCCGATTCCAAGACCACCGCGTCGTTGGTTGAGGCAATGAACCATTCGCGGTCACCGGTCCGCAGAATCGGCAGCAACTCTTTGTGCGTCAGTTCAGCCTTGTTGTTGATATTCGTCGGTTTGAAATCGAGGCCAACCGTCAGACTCAAAGCGAGCCGTTCGGAGCCCAGCACATGGGCGGCCTTGCCGTTCCCACATAAATCCACATACAGACAGGCACCCGGACTGGCTTGCGGATTATACCGGATAAATGTCCCGCCCATGAACGCTTCCACCACAAAAACCGGGTTGGTCCCGGCAGCGCTGTTTCCAGCCCGCCAGACAAAATTCCCGCTGGCGGAAGGCACGCCGTCGGTGCTTATCGGAGTGCGGTTCGAGATTTTTTCCGGCGTGCCGTTTGCCTCATACAAAACGGTATCCGTGCGGTCGGCCTGACTCGTCGCCGCCAGTTGCAACACGCGGCCGCCCCGCCGCACAAAGTTGCGCACCGCCGGCGTCTCCTCCGTCACAATCCAGACATCGGCCTGCGAAGGCTCTGCAATTGGGAATCCGCGACCCGCCAGCCATTGGCCCAACGCCGTATCACTCACCGCGAGTTTTTTTCCCGAAAGACCGGAAACCAGCGCCGGGGTCAGCGTGGTAAATAGTTTCGCTTCCGCGACGTCGCGATAGCCGGCCTGGCCTTGCGAACGGCATTCGCGAACCAGCCGCACCGGTGTCAGGGTGTCCACCTTCGGCAACTGCCAGCGCAATTCCACGTCCGCTTTCGCATCTCCCGGCTGAAGTGAGATGGGAATTTTCTTCTCGGATAGAAGCCGGCCTTCCGGGGTTTCTACGCGGCAGGCAATTTCATCGCAAGAGCGCAAATCATCGTAACCAATCCGACTGTGTCGCACCACTTCGTCTCCGCCGAAAAAAGTGACGGCACGGGGTTCGCGATCCCAGAAACGGACGCTCTTCAAATAGGGGGCGATCACATCGTAACCGGGATTGGGTTCCCAGGCCGGTAGCGTCGGATCCCAAATGTTGATGAAGCTGCAGCCCGGCTTGATGAAGGCGGGTTTGATGCCGGGGCTGCCCTCGATCTGGTCGTGGCTCAGCGCGAGCGTGTTGAAATTATTGACCGGCTGGTAACGATGGAAATTTTCCGAGTAATCCCAGGGGCACCACACATTGATCCGGTGCAGTTCATTGGAGAACGTTTTCCCATTCTGAAAAAACTCGATGCCCTGGCGGATTTCTTCCGAATCCCGCCACAGCCCCGCGCCGCTGACATCCGTGCTGGCATATTCATAGCCGGCCGAACCGGACGCGACGGGCCGGTCCCATGGCCAGATCCAACCAAACTCATCCCACACCATCGGTTTGTCCGGGCCGAACTGCGCCCATTCGTCGAAGACCTGATAGGTGTCATAGTGATGGCCCAACACATCCCCCAACACGCTCCAGCCGGAAAAATCCGAGGCGAAGGCCGGCCGGGTGGGATCCAACTGGTGACACAAATCAATCAGATAACCCGGCTCCGGCGTCCCCCGCCAATGCAACTCGTTCGCCACTGACCACACAAAGACTGACGGATGATTCCGGTAGGCTTTCACCAAATGCTCCACATTAAAGCGGTTGCGTTCCAGGGACGACAAAATGAAGTGATGTGGCGCTTCCACCTCCAGCAGGAAACCCTCCTCGTCCGCCACCTCGAATGTCGCCGCGGATTTCACCATCGTATGCAGCCGCAGAAAGGATACGCCTTCCTTTTTGAGTTCCTTGATCCAGCGGCGCATATATTCGGTGTCGCCGGACAAATCGCCGTCGCTATGGTCTCCCGCTCCGCGCAAATAAAGCAAACGGCCGTTCAGGTAAAGATGGCAGCCTTTCCAGGAAAATTCGCGGAAACCAAAACGCTGGTCTTTCCGTGCGATTTCTTTTCCATGTTCATCATTAAGCACCGTTTGCAGATGGTAGAGATACGGATCGTCCAAACTCCAGAGGTGCGGGGCTTCCCAGTCCGAGGAGACAACAATGACTTCGTTGATGCCCGGCAAAATCGTGTGCTTGCCGCCATCGAAACTTTTGACGACTTTCCCGTCCCGGTCAGTCACTTGACAGTGGATGGAAAATTGTTGCGCCGTTTTTCCCTCGTTCGCGACGGCGACCTGATGGTTGATTTGCTTCCGGGCAACCGCGGTGGTCAAAAACGAGTCGTCGGTGATGAAGACATCGCCGTGCGCTTTGAGATAGACATCGCCCCAAAATCCCCGGCGGTTGGAATTGACATCTTCAGAGTCCAGCGTGCCGGCGGCCACATGGACTTCGATCTCATTGGTTCCGCTCTTTAGCGCCGTGGTGATATCCAAGTCAAACGGAACCGTGCTTCCCTCATAACCACCCACAGCCACGCCATTGACTTTGACGGTGCAGGCATGCCGCACGCCGCCGCACCAAAAGCTGACGCGCTTGCCACCCATGGCGGTAGGCAGGACAACCGTGCGGGAATAAGTTCCGCCTTTGCCTTCCCATTTCACGGGATAGTCCCAAATGTCGTAATACTCCTGCGCGCCCACGCGGCGCAGGCCGGTGTAGGAACCCGGCACCCGCACCTTGACCAGGTTGGTTAAGCCATCAATTTGAAAATTCCACTCGCCGTTTAGGCAAATCTCCAAACTCTTGCCCTGGCTCGGCACGCTGCCGACAACCGAGTCCACGGCTGGGTTCGTCTGAGCCATTGCCACCGTCACCACCACACATAAATAGCCGATAAAGGCAAACTTGTTGAAGAGTTGTCTGATCATTTTTGGAGGTTAATGGGCATTCACCGTTGCGGCGGGTTTGATTTGTTCCAGATCGCGGCAGGCAGTTGGTTTTACATTCGCATCATCCATCTTCAACCAAGGTCTTGCATCCGGCTGATAACGGCCGAAATAAACATGATCGAAAACCACGTCTTCCGCGTGGCGCACGTATAAGCCGTATGCCGGCACGATTCCAAACATGGTGGATTGGGGATAGTCTTTCTCCCGTTCAGCCGGAACGCGCGGAATTTTTTCCACGCCACCGGGCATCTCGATGTAACAATTTTTCAAACTCACGCCGCCAATCTTGGCCTTAGGAATTCCCGTGATGCTGCAGGACGGAGGCGCTGGCGCTTCACCGCCCGACAAGGGATCCGCCGTAAGCCCGGTTTCGTAGGCACGGACATTTTCGATCAGCACATTCGTGATGGATCCCGGATTGCCGCTGCGGTGCGCCAGCCGGATGTAGATGGGGTTGTTGACCCGATACATATCCAGATTGCGCACGACAAAACCGTTGATGTCGGAGCCATCCACCGATTCGATGCACAACCCGCCATATTTCGCACCGGTGACGAGGTTACTGGTGATTTGGACATTTACCACCGGTCCTCTGGTTGCCGAACCGAGCTTGATGGCATTGGCGCGATAACAATGGATGCGATTATTTTCAACCAGGACATTTTTCAACCCCCGGCTGTTATTAGATTTAAGACAAATGGCGTCGTCCTCGCACTTGATGTCGCAGTTGCGAACAATGACGTCATGCGAATCGCAAATATCCATGCCGTCAAGGTTCCAGCAATCCGGCGGGGCGTTCACGGTTTCTTGGTCAATCAGGAGCTGGTCGCAATCCTGATATACCTGCGTCCACATGCAGGGATTGCGCAGGGTGACGTTACGAATGGCGACATTCCGGCTCCGGAAAACGCGGATCAACGACGGGCGTTTGCCTTCAGTGCCGATTTTCCGCACGTTGGCGGGCATGTTCATCTCCTGGCACCGGCCGTCAATGACGCCTTCGCCGTCAATAGTCAGGCCGTCCGCGTTGCAGGCGTAAAGCAGGCTGCGGCAATTGGCGGATTTGGTGACATTCTCGGGCAACAACACGGGATAATCTTCGAGATTGGTGCTGCCCATGAGCAGCGCGCCTTTCTCCAGAAACAACGTCATGCGCCCGTGCAAGGTCAGTTCGGCGCTGACATAGTTGCCGGGCGTTAAAACGACGCTTCCGCCCGTGCCCGCGCACGCATCCAACGCCTTCTGCAATGCGGCGGTATCGCTGGTGACTCCATCACCCTTGGCTCCAAATTGGCGCGGGTTGAAAACCGGCGACGGCGGCTGCCCGGCATTGACCGGCACATCCACGATGTGAACCGTCGGGCAGGTAATGTTCAAATCGTCAACCTGAGCGGATTGACCATGAGCAGTGTGAAATTCATAGTTCAGCAAAAATAGCAACGAGACTATCTTTGAAACAAAACGACACGGATGGGATTGGAATACCGAATAAGGATGCACAGTAATTTATTGGACGGCGGCCATCTGCTGTTTGGTTCCAGCTTTTCGGCGAAATTCAGCCACCACTTTTTCGAGGCCATCCCCCACGCCAAAGCGGGCACCGTGCGCCTCGTAAAGGCTGGCACAATTGGGATGGTCTTTTGACAGATCCCGATAGTCGTTCCAGGCCGCATCATATTTCTTTAGCAAATCACGCATTTCCTCGGGATCTGCCTTCAACCCTGCAAGGTTCAAGTTGATGTATGCCTGATAAATCCGATACAAATCCAGCCCGTAAGTAGAGGACACTTTGACGAAATCTGCCGTGTCAGAATCCGCAAAGTGAATCTCGCCCGCGAGCCGGACAATTTCCTGCCACATTTCCACCGCCTCCCGTTGTTGCGCCGCAATGCTGGTGCGAACGACGGGATCGGTCGGCAATGCGGGCCGATTGATGCCGTCATCTCGGCTCCACCACGGGGGTAATTCACGATGTATCCCCGATTTACCCCGCAGCACCGCGTCGGCGGACAGCAAACACAACTTGCGAAATTTCCCCAAATCGCTCCCTTTCAGCCCCAGCTTTTCTTCCGCAAAACGATTGAAGACCGACTCCTCAGATTGGCGCGGATCCTTGGCCCACTGGGCCATGACCCAGGCATTCAATTCGCACCACAATTCATTTTTGATATACGGGCCATCCCAACCGCCGCCGCGCGACCAAGTCCAGACGCCTGCGAACAGCGGACTCTGCCGGGCAAAAGCACCGATGCTGTTGAATTTATTTTGATTTGTTTTGATCTGGTGTTCCTCAAAGCCTTCAATAACTCCGTTGGCAATGTAATTCGGGTAAGCGCCCTTGCCCTCGTATTCCCGTGAACATTGCACCTCGATAATTTGCTGATGGCGGCCGGCACCAATAATTTTGCTGAATGGATTACCCCGGTGAAAATCACCTTCACAATGTTTAACGGCAAAAAAAAGATTTGTGTGCGGTTCAACTGCCGAGTCCACGGCTAAGTAATTGATCAGGCTTTTGTCAAAACTCATCCAAGTGCGAAAAACGAGCTGTTTGTTGCGTTTGATGCAGATTTCCTCCCGCAGTAGTTGGACGAGCGGGATGATGGTAGTCGCGGCGTTGGTTTTACTTTGGATCGTGCCCACATGATAGGGCGCGTCTTGCAAATAGGTTTCGCCGATGCGAACCACCAATCCATCCAACGTCGGAAATCGTTCAAACACCTGTCCCACCATCAGCCGCAAAAATTTGGCCGTCTGCGGATCCGACGGGTCACCAAATGAATTTTCCATTTTATATTTTTCAACCAGACGCTTTGGCAACAGAATCATGTCTGCCTCGGCATAAGTGCGCAACCCCTCCGTCTTGCACTCAACCAGCATCCGGTCGAAGTTGGTGGCCTTCGCATCCGCCCAGGCACGTTCCGGTGATCCCGCTGGTAAAATATCCGGATCAACTGACTCCCAGTTGATGGCCAGCGTGGGCGAATCAGAAAGAAAATGAACCTTCCCGTTGTAGCCCTCATCGCGCAGAAAGCCGGGGTGCTCGAATTTCGTCTGATACCGCGGACCGCCGGGATTGTGATGGACCATGTCTAGAATCAGTGGTTCGGTTGGCGATGGCATCGCCGATTCATTTGCAAGAACGGAAACGCAGGCGTCGCCAATTAAAATCGTCGCACCCACAACGAGAGTTGTCAGTGCGCGCAAAAATTCGCGACGTTTTGGATACATAAATCGGTTTTAAAAATCACATTTAATTTCCTACGCCACAGGCTCGGAAAGAAAAGTGATATTCCCACGAGTCTAGCAAAAATTGAAATTCCACCTACCCTGCAAAAATACTGGTGACGACCAACATTGAACCCGTCACGAGGCTTGATGCATTGATCCGTTCCACGAAAGATTGCGTTCTTCCCATAAAAATCAAGGCTGATACATCAGGCGATAAAAGACCGCCGGATTATTTGCGATCAAAGGAATAGTCATCGAGGTGACCAAGGAAGAACCGGGCACCGTGCCCCAGTTCGTCCCCAGCCCTGCACCCAAGGAATTGGTTTGCGCCTGCAATACCCAGCCCAGATAGTTTGCCGGCCACGACAATGTCAGGCTGTTGTTGCTGACGGTAAAAGTGAGGTTGGTTGGCGTGGTCGGCGGCGTCACCGAGGGTGCGATCCATTTAATGTTCAAGTAGCGCTCAGTAAAAACGACGTCGTTGGAGGACAGCGCCGTATTGTAAATCAAGATTTCGGCGACGTCACCCGCCCACGAACGGCCCGCGTTGCCGCGGTCGTAGGAAATGCGACTGGCGGTGACATTGCCCGTCGTGACCACATCCACGATGTTCCAATTGGTTCCCGGCGCGGTGGTGGTCCCGTTGACAATAGCGCTGTTCAAGCGCGTAGTGCCATTCCTGATGTTCGCGCTGGCGTAGGTGCCATCCCAAATCGTGTTGCCTGACAGTCCGCGATGAAAATTATAGCTACCGCTGTCGCCCAGCAGAAAATGGACGCCGGCGGACGGCTCTTTGCAAACCCAGAAGACCGTGCGGATGTCACTCCTGCCGGTCTTCATCGTGAAAGTGGAATTGCCATCGGCGGTGAACCGGACCACCGGCAGTCCGTTGTATCCCTGGGCCACATAGGCCGGCGTGCCGCCCGTGTTGGTGGCCGTGTTTCCATTGCCGGAACTGTCGGGCCAGTTCGTAACGGTAGCCCCGTCGCCAAGCCCGGTTATGCTTTGGGCGTCGTAGCGCGCCACCAAACCGTTGGTCACCGGCAGACCGGCAATCACCGTCAGCGTCGCGTTCGAACTGGTGACATTTCCCAATCGGTTGGAAACCACAACCGAGTAGCTGGCCTGGTCAGCGGTGCTAAGATTGCTCAAGCTCAAGGTGGCGGTCGCCGAGCCGGAAACATTACCGCCATCGCTGAGCGGCGTGCCGTTCTTTCTCCAGAAATAGTTCAGCGGAACCCCGGTGGCGGTGACCGTGAAGGTGGCCACAGCGCCGGCGACATTGGTGCAGTTGGCCGGCTGGCCCGTAATGGCCGGGGCGATGAGCGCCGGTGTGGCGCTGACCTGCGCCGAGTTTGAACTTTCAATGCCGGCGGCGAGACCCGAAACGACATAATAATAGTTCGTCCAATTGCTCAAGCCAGTATCGGTGAACGTCAAGGCGGCCAGATTGGTGAGCGTGGTGTAGGCTCCACCATTCGTTTGCGAACGCTTGATATTATAGCTCGTCGCGCCGGGCGCGTTCGACCAGTTGAGCGTGACCACGGTGTCCCCCGGGGTGGCCACCAGTCCCGCCGGCGTGGCGGGGCGGATGGTCATGGTGGCAGTGGCGCTGCCATAGTAGGTGGGATCACTGATTGAGCCAACCACGGTGTAGGTTCCGACATTGGTCGGCAATGTGGACGAGGCGTTGTAAGTGAAGTTCACCGTCAGGCCGGTCGGCGTGGTGCTGGCGTTGGCAGCCTTGCCGGTGCCATTGTAGACTTGGTTCAAATTGCCTAGCGTCAACGTTCCCTGCACCAGCGGGGCGTGGCCAAAGACCTGAAACTCTGAAATACCCAGACTCGTGCCGCTGATCTTCTGCACTCGCAGATACCGGTAGCTGCCAGGATCATTCGGGTATTTTAGCCATGAATTGATCGCGCCGTTTCCGGTTCCATAGTAGGGATACGGCTTGCTGCTTTGCTCCGAGAGCACGACGTAGCTGGTGAAGTTCGTGTCGTTGGCCGCCTGCACTTGGAAGCTGCAGCGCGCCGCCGGTTCGTCCGTGCTCGGGTCGGGCATCATTTCCAGCCGCTGAATCACATAGGGCGCACCCAAGTCCACCGCCCACCAGCAATTCGTGTCGGTCGGGGCCGAGTGCCAGACCGTGCTGTAATCCCAATCCTCCGCTGCCGCGCTGATGCTGTTGGAACTGGACGACCAGGTGGGCTGCCCGAGCGCCAGATTGGTGCCCGAATAATAGTTCGTGAGCAGATAGGCATACGCCGGCCCGACCCCGGACTGCTGTTCAATGCTCAACGCCGCCGCCGGCCACACGTCGTTCGTGATGTAATCGTAATTGTAAAAAGGGTAAAAACCCGTGGTGGCGTTGGGGTTATTGGGAGCATCGGCATACAAGTTATACATACTGCAAAGACCTTGATTCCGGCTATTTACCCCGAAAATGGTGCCAACAGTATTTCCCACCAACTGCTCCACGTTGTTCGACACGCAGACGCCGTAACTATAATTATCCAGATACACGCCGTTTTCCCATTGCCAGCCGCGCGTGATGTCGTAAAGGTAGTTGCCCGTAATCAAGGTGCCGGGCCAAACATCAACCGTATAGATGACGCCACCGTCGCCCACGGCATTCCGCGCGCCAACCATGGTCAGCGCGATGCGGTTGTGGCTGACCAGGGTGGCCCCCTGACCAGTGCTGTTCGTTATGGCGAGAATCTGATTTTGTTGGTCAAAGCCGGAGTATTGGCAGTCCGCCATGTCGTTGCTCACGCATTGGAAACCATAGCCCCCCAGGTTGTCCACCAAGGCAGACTCCCAGTAATCCAAGCCGGTCAGCCGGACTACATTGTTCGCCATAACCGTGTTCGTGGGAATGGTGCCGCTTCCAAAGGCGTGATATCCCAGCACCGCCGCCGCCGTCGAATCATAGAAAATATTTCCCTGAATCAGCGTGTTTTGCGAGCCGCTGTCGGCATGGATGCCGCAGGCCGCCTGATGCGCAATCGTATTGCCGATGAACTGGATGCCCAGCGAGGTGTTCAGGTCAATGGCCCCGGGCGGCTGGTAATTTCCATAGATGCCACCGGTGCTGGACTTTCTTACAATGCTTTCGCCCTGCGCGCTGCCCAGAGTGTTGGTGCCGGGGAAGAACCAGTTTGCGTATTCGAAGGTGAGATTTTGAAACCGGATGTTTTGCACCGGATTGGCGTCCGAATCGCCGCTGAGCTTCACCAGACCTTCCACCACGGGCGCATAGACCACCGCGTTGCTCATGTTCTCATACGAGTAAGGATAGTAATACACCTGCTGCGTGGCGCGGTTGAGATACCATTCGCCCGGCGTGCCCAGCTCCTCGAAGGCGTTCACGATCATCCATGGCGAAGTAAAATAACCCGCCCCATTCCACTGATAAAAGGTTTGAAAGTAATCCGGCTGCGCGGCCACGCAAATCCAGCCGCTGTTCGTGGTGATGCTGGTCACGGGAAATTCCGAATACTTAAAATGGAAACAATGTGTCAGGCGCAGGTCGGTTATATTCGTCCCATAGCTCTTCAGTCCGGCGTTTAGGGGAAAGGCAATGCCGCAGACATTGGTCAAGCCGGTCTGGGCAGTGCTGAAACTGAAGCTGGCACCGTTCGTCATGAAATACTCGGTCGAGGTAATCCAGCCCGAGTGCGCGCGCTCGGCGCGCACGCCATTGACGTAGAGTTGCCGGAAGTAGCCGGCGAATCCGGCATTGGTCGGCACGTTCGCCACCCAATACGGCTTGCCCAAAACCTGCGTCCAGCCCGTGACTTGTTGACCGCCGGATATAACTGCGCTTTCGCCCGGATAGGATTGGTAAATCATGTAAAACCCGTTATTACCGGAATCAGCGGTCGTGAACGTGAGCGTGTTGGTGAGCTGATAGTAGCCACCACGCAAATACACATGGATGTCGCCGCTCTGCGCATTCAGCGTCCGCAGGGTGGTTTGCGCCTTCGCCACCGTTTGCCACGGATTGCCCAGCGTGCCGTCGCCGGTGACGTCGCTACCGTTCGTCGAGACGTAGTAGTTGAGCACGTCCGACGTTTGCACCACCAAATCCAGTTCGCCGCCGTTGATTTGCAAATAGCCGGTCGCGCGATACAAGGTAATCGGCGGCACCGTGCCCGTCACGTTGCCACCCGCCGCCTGGGTAATCAGGGGATAAATGCCGGGCGTGGCAATGCCGCTGTTGATCTGGAACACCGTGCTGCTCGAAACCGTGAGCGTGCCGCCGCCGATGCTGAAGGCCGGCGCGGTGCCGTTGACCGCAACAGCGATGGTTCCCTGGCTGGCGTTGACATTTCCATTCAACGCCGCCGTCGCGCTGGAACCGTTGCTGATGGTCTGGCTGGATTGGAGCACCCAAGGGGTGGTCGCATTGTTGTTCAACCCTGACACGTCCAGCGTCGTCCCGCCCGCCAGACTGATCAGCGGCGTGTTGGAAATCGAGGCGTTGCCAACTAGGGCCAGTGTCCCGCCATTGACCAGCGTGCTGCCGCTATACTTGTTCGTGCTCGACAGCGTGAGCGTGCCGGCGCCGCTTTTAATAATGCCGTAAGAGAAAGTCGGAGCAGAGTCTGAAACCGCGCCGATGAGGGTCAGATTGCCCGCCCCGCCGAAATTCAAAAAGTTGTTGGAAGTTGCGCCACTCGCAAAGACCAAATTGCTCAAGGTCAGCGTTTGCCCCGACTGGCTGACATTGATGGCATTACCCGGTGTAGGCGCATTTTTGCCCCAGGTAATTTTCTCCGGCGTGGCCACCGTGTTGCCGTTGTAGATGAGTGTCCCGCTGTTCAAAGCAAACGCGCAAGAGCCCGCGCCAAAGGCACTGGTCGTGGCGGCATTGGTATCGGCGGGGAAGCTGTTCCCTTCCACCGTCCCGCTGGATAGCGTAAACGTCTTGAAGCTGTTGCTACCGGATCCCAAATTGAAATCTCCTCCGTAATTCATGTCCGCTGCAGCACACTGGATGTTCACATTGGTTCCGAAATTCACCGTGTCTCGGCAATCGAAAGTGCTGGGGCCGGTCATAGTCAAGGTATAGCCATTGAAAGTCCAGGCCGCCGAGCTGTCGACCTGAATATTGTTACCCGCATTCGTCCAGGTTTGATTGGCGCCCAAGGTCAGGTTGCAGGACAACTCCATTTTATTGCCGGCATAGGTTTTGGTGATGCCACCGGAGCCGATGGTCAGCGCCACCCCAGTGGTCAAACTAATCCGCATGCTGGTGGTGGCTCCAGTGTCCATAGTTAAGTTTGAAACCGAGAGGTTGCCCCCCAAAGGCGTGGTGACCGTTGCGCCGGTAAACAAAATCGTGTCATTCGCACCCGGCAGCATTGCCGGCGTGCCGCCGGCCACCAGCCAATCGGCGGTGAGGTTGAGCGCCGAAAGGGAGTTGTTGACGTTGGTGTAAATGGTCGCTTGCGCGATGCCCACAAGGCCAATCAAGGCCAGCGCCAGCAGCGTCAGCTTGAGCGGATACAGGATGAAGCGCGGTTGCAAACGCGGGTTCTCCAAGGAAAATTTGTCGGTAGTTTTGATGGTATTCAGTTTGTCAATTCAACTTTTTCGGTTCGTGTTCAGAGAATTTTAATTCGTTAATTCAAGGCTGATACATCAGGCGGTAAAAGACGGCCGGATTGGTTGCAACCAGAGGAATAGTCGTCGTGGTGACCTGTGAAGACCCGGACACCGTGACCCAGTTGGTCGTCAGTCCTTTCGTCACCGAATTGGTCTGTGCCTGCAATACCCAGCCTAGGTAGTTCGCCGGCCACGAAAGTGTCAGGGTGTTGTTGTTGACGCTCCACAACAAGTTCGTGGGCGTCGTCGGAATGGCACTGATGAAGAGGGTCGAGTATGTTTTGTAACCGGTGGTGTGGTCATCGGCAATGCCGCTATTGACGAGCAGAATATGGCCATACGCGGGAATGCTGATGGAGATGCTGGCCGAGCCCGCGTTGAGGGCAGGCTCATTGAACGCCGTATCATCCCAGCTCAGGAGCATCCGCAGTTGATTGTAGGGACAGATCATCGTGCCGGTGTAGGTCACGGCGCTGCCGGTGAGGTTGTGAACCATGCGCACTTTGCGACCGGAATCCTCCGTGAACTCGAAGCCTTGCAGTCCTGCCGCCAGCGAGAGCACCGTTGGACTCAGTGAGTAGGTTTGCCCCGCATAAGTGACTTCGAGCAACGCATAGCGGCGCGTGCCCGCCGGATAGGTGTGCAAGGTATTGTTGTAACTGGCGCTGTCGTTGAGCACGAGCATGGTGGAATTCGTGTCGCCCGCCTCGTCCCAGATGCCGAACTCAAACGAACTGTTCGGGCCGGCGTAGCTGGTGGCCGGCACGCGGACCTGAAGATTGCCGTAAGTCCAGCTATTGGAGCCGACGGTTATCAGCGGTTTATAGTCATAGCACGGGGAGTTGATGCGGCCGGAAACCAGCTTGATCTGCTGGCCCAACCCATAGACAGCCGAGGAGGCGTTGTTTTGGATCTCGCACATGCCGATGACGCGATCCGGCGTGAACACCCATTGTTGCTGCGCATCCCACGCAGTCGGCGTGCCGTTGTTGCCCGCAACATTATAGCAGGCCGAAAGGCCATACACCTGCCGCCCCTTGGTGACCTGATTTTGCCCGTTGGAGCCGGAAAGGTAGCTCCACACCCCACCGCCCAGTTCGTAATCCGTCCAGGCATTGGTGTTGACCTTGAACATCGGTGCCGTGCCCTGAAAGGCGGCATTGAAGTTGTTACTGTCCAGCAGGAAGCTGCCCACAAACGTGCTTATGCCCCAGGTGTTGCCGATTGAAAAGTTTTCGCTGAACTCTGGCTGCGAACTCCAGATGTTGCGGCTGGTCCCGGCTTCGCCCCAGTTGCCGAACCGTCCGCGCGGCCCGAGGGTGTTCCGGTCATAGAGCAGGTAATTGTCCGGCGCCGGCAGTCCCACCAGGCCCGGAGTGTAAAAGATCGCCCACAAAACAGCCTCGCTGTCGTAGCCGCTGCTGTTGTCCATGTTGCCCGCCCGCTGGCCGATCTGGTAGTTGTAGCCATCCCCGGTAAAGTAGGCTTTCCACAATGCGCAATCGGGCAGCTCGTCACCATGATAATAGGTCTTCCACGGAGGCACCGTGGTGTTTTCATAAAATCCGCTGTATCGGCCACCCGTTCCACCGGGTATCATCGGGTTCACCTGCAATTGATGATCCACCAAAGGGATAAAGTTCTTGGTGCCCAAGATCATATTTTTGACCGGCGTGGAACCGGTCACGAGATAGATCCACGCCTCATAGTAGAGGCTGTCGCCGTGATAATCGCCGGCCTCATTTTGATAGCCCACATAGTGGGTGCCCCCGTCGCCCAGGAGACATTTGGTGAAGACATTTTCAAAAACATATGCCAGGTTGGTGGCTCGGCTGTAATTGGTGGCGATGATACTGCCCATGAATGACCCGGCAGCTTGGCGGTCGTCGCCGTTGAGCCACACTGCCCCGGTGTAATGCCCCGTATATACATTCGAATTATTGGTCACCGTCCAGTTGGACCGATATTCGATGCGCCGCTCCCAGAGTGTATGTTGGGCTGCGGTTATCTGCTCCGGGTGGTAGCACTTCAGGAGGTAATAACAATAGGGCAGTTCAAAGGTAAAAGCCTCGAAACCGGCATTGGACAACGGCGTGTCATAATAGGAACTGGTCACGTCAATAAGCGCCTTGAGCCGGTCGCAATAAGCCTGTTGCCCATAGTAAGGACTGGCCGGACTCAGGTAGGCCAGGGCGCAGCCAAGCAACTCCGCGCCGTCGTTGTAGGTCGAATGATTCGTGCTGCCCAGCGCGATGGGGCCGAACATACCCGATAAATGCGGGTTGCTTTGAGGATAGGGAATGTTCGGCAGAAAGTGGTTATAGCCGATAGCAATCGGATTGGGGATATCCACGAGCAAGGTGGCACTCTGGCTCGTGTTCGTTCCCCCTCCAGAAGCAGTCACCACGCAATCATACAATGCCATATCGGCGAACTGGACGTTGGTTAGATTCAGCACCGCGTTGGTGGCTCCGAAAATCGCCACGCCATTCTTTCGCCATTGGAGCGTATAGGGTTGAGCGTAGTTCACACTCACGGCGAAACTGGCCGACGTTCCCCGGTCTGCCCGCGTGTCCGCCGGCTGGCTGATGAATTGCGGCACTTGCACCACCAAATCCAACTCACCGGCATTCAGTTGCAAATAACCCGCGCCGCGGCTCAAACTCACCGGCGGCAACGGCCCCGTGATGGTGCCGCCTGCTGACGACACGATCAAGGGATAGATACCGCTCGCGGCGACATTATCATCAATCTGGCAGACCGTGTTGGTCGAGATCATCAGCGAACCACTGCTGACGTTGAAGGCTGGCACGGTGCCGTTGATGCTGACCGCGATAATTCCGTTGCTGGCATTGATGTTGCCCTTCAAGAGGCCCGTGGCGGACGCGCTGTTACTCAACGTCTGACGGGATTTCAAAACAAAAGTTGAACTCAGTCCGGAAACGTCAAACATCGCCCCGCCCGCCACGCTGACTAGCAACGAGTTGTAGATGGAGCTTTTGCCGGACAACGCCAAGGTTCCGCAATTGATGTCAGTGATTCCCGAATAAGTGTTCGTGCCCAGGAGCGTGAGCGCGCCGGCGTCGTTTTTGGTAACGCCGATTTTATAGCTCGACCCCGAGGCGTTTCCAATCGGCCCATAGATGGTGAGATTGCCCGTCCCACCGAAATTCCAACTCTGGTCCGCCGTTTGCGAGCTGCCGTTCGCGTATAACAGGGTGGAAGTTAGGGTGAGCGTCTGGCCGGGAGTGCTGACCTCAATGCTGTTCGCGCCACTGCTGGTGCAACTGAAGGTGAACGTCCTGGGCGTGGAAGCCGTGTTGCCATTGTAAATGACCGTGGACGGACCGCCGTTCAAATTGATTGTGCCGCTGCTGGCATTGCCGAAAGCGCTGGTCGTGGACGCCACGGCATCCGGGGGGAAACTGGAGCCTTCGGCGGTTCCACTGTAGATGGTCAGAGTCCTGAAGGTGTTCGAGCTGGCGCCGAAATCGACGTCCGCAATGGAATTATTGAGGAGCACCGAGGGACACTGAATCGTTACATTGGTCCCACACGCCATGTTTCCTCCCAGCCGCAAATCCAGCGTGCCACTGCCCGTGACTTTCAAGTTGTAGCCATTTAAGGTGAGGCTATTGCGGTCGAGCATGATTTCGCCGCCCGTATTCGTCCACGTCTGGTTGGCGCCCAAGGCCAGGTCGCAGGAGAATTGCAGGGTGGTGTTATTGGTTTTGTTGATCCCGCCGGTGCCAAGGGTCAGGGCCGCCAGGCTGTTGTCGTTCACACGGAAGGTTTGTGTATCGGTGGTGTCTTCCGTCCAGCCATAAACTGAAAGGCTGGCGCCCAACGGTGCCGTGATGCCCGCCGCAGTATTGCCGGAAATCAGAACGGTATCACCAGAGCCGGGCAAATTGGCCAGCATGACGCCGTTCACCAGCCAGGCACTAGTGGAGTTGAGCGCGTTGGTGGTATTGGCGTTGACGTAGATGGCCGCATTGGCCTTGGCCACGAGAGCGACAAGTGCCGCCATCACGAGGGGACGAAGCCCGCATTCCCAGCAGCGCGGCGAAGCCGTAACCAAGAGGCGGAGTGCGGAGAATAAAAAAGGCATTTTAGTTTTCTTCTTCACCATCGAACCTCATTTTATGTGGTGGAATCGAAATCACTGCATGCGCGTTGCCTGAAGCGCCACCCGGGCGACTTCCTGCCCCATGACTTCGTAGCCCGACTCCTTGAAATGCACATTGTTGGGAAGCTGGTATGCTTGCAAGTTGGGTTTCATCAGCCCATATAAATCCACCTCCGGAACTTGGTTGGATTTCATAAGCGCATCAGCAATCCGGTTGACTTGCCCGC
>Ga0208872_1001015_pt1 | contig 18313 bp, 19 predicted proteins | sample CryBogCBH12Aug08_FD_185508 | JGI IMG/M metagenome (GOLD analysis project Ga0208872, IMG submission 185508) | Freshwater microbial communities from Crystal Bog, Wisconsin, USA - CBH12Aug08 (SPAdes) | ecosystem: Environmental > Aquatic > Freshwater > Lake | place: Crystal Bog, Wisconsin, USA...
TTGTACCATGATCTGTTCCGCAGCAATGTTCTTTAACTCTTTGTGGAAAAAGTAAATGACATAACCATTTTACCTATCCAACCATGAAAGCGACACTCAGAAAACGCCTGATCGATAACGGCACCCGATATTCATTACGCCTTGATATTTACCCTCCTGCACCGCATCCTGAAACCGGCAAGCTTACCCGGTTTGTCAATCTTGGCATGTCATTGCATGTCGATCCAAAAACGAAAGAGGCAAGGCTGGAGAATAAGGAGACTATGGCACTGGCAAATGCCACCCTTACCAAGACACAACTGCAACTGCATGCTGGTCGCTATGATTTTTTGATAACGAACAAGCCTACTGACTTTATTGAATTTTATAAAAAGCATACCCTGGAAAGAAATATTTCACTCTCGACAAAAGGAAAATGGAAAATATCGTTAAGAAAATTACAGGCATTCTTAATGCTTAAACCAGATCAGCCTTTGTATTTTTCCGAAATCGACAAGAATCTGCTTGAAAATTTCAGGACTTACCTGCTTCAAACTTCCATGATTAATACTGCCCAAAGTGATTTCTCAAACATCCGTACAGCACTGAACCATGCCTACCGGAATGATATGATGAAAGTCAAGATTACCGAGCAGGTCAAAGCAATACAACCACAACGGACTAAAATTATATATCTGACCAAGGAAGAATTAAACAAACTTGTTAAAACACCTTGCGGAAAGCCGCTGATCAAGCGAGCAGCCCTTTTTGCCGCACTTACCGGTATGCGTATTTCAGATGTTGCGAATTTGAGATGGGAAGATTTTGTTTTTGAACCCACCGGACCCTGCGTTCATTTCAGGCAGCGCAAGACCAAGGCACTCAACTACCTGCCCGTCTCTCAACAGGCAATTAAAATAGCTGCCGCAATGGATGCAGACGACAACCAAAACGGCAACCCAAAGGACAAACCCGCTGACATACCTGCAGAGAAGCGAACTGGTGTTGTTTTTCCACGACTGATAGAACTCCATACCCAATGCAAAAGACCGCATTTTAAAATATGGATACGGGATGCGGGTATTAAGAAAAATGTAACCTTCCACACGATGCGCCACACGTTTGCCACCCTGCAGCTCCTGGCTAATACCAACATCAAAACATTGAGCGAGATGCTGGGGCATACCAAAATTGAGAATACGATGATCTACGCCCACGTCGTCAATGCAAGCCGGCGTGCTGCGGCTGATGTCATTACCATTCCTGCGGAGGGAGAGTAAAATTATGACTTGTTCCCTGTTTGTTCCACGATTTGTACCATGATCTGTTCCGCAGCAATGTTCTTTAACTCTTTGTGGAAAAAGTAAATGACATAACCATTTTACCTATCCAACCATGAAAGCGACACTCAGAAAACGCCTGATCGATAACGGCACCCGGTATTCATTACGCCTTGATATCTACCCTCCTGCACCACACCCTGAAACCGGCAAGCTTACAAGATTTGTAAATCTTGGCATCTCATTGCATGTCAACCCAAAAAGCAGCGAGGCACGACAGGAGAACAAGGAGACCATGGCACTTGCCAATGCTGTCCTTGCAAAAACTCAATTACAACTGCATGCTGGCCGCTATGATTTTATGATCCCTGCCAGGCAAGCTGACTTTATCGAATTTTTTAAAAAGCTTACGCTGGAAAAAAATATTACCGCCAAGACAAAAACAAAGTGGAGAACCGCTCTGAGAAAATTACAGGCCTCCTTAAAGCTTAAACCGGATCAGCCTCTGTATTTTTCTGAAATCGACAAGAATCTGCTTGAAAATTTCCGGACTTACCTGCTTCAAAATTCTATGGTTAATACAGCCAGCACTGATTTCTCATATATACGTACCGCTCTAAACCATGCCTACCGGAATGATATGATGAAAGTCAAGATTACCGATCAGGTCAAAGCAATAGCACCACAACGGACAAAAATTGTCTTTCTGACTCAGGAAGAGTTAAACATACTTGCCAAAACACCATGCGGAAAGCCTCTGATCAAGCGAGCCGCCCTTTTTGCCGCACTTACCGGTATGCGTATTGCAGATATTGCGCATTTGAGATGGGAAGATGTTGTTTTTGAACCCACCGGACCCTGCGTTCATTTCAGGCAGCGCAAGACCAAGGCACTCAACTACCTGCCCATCTCACCACAGGCAATAAAGATAGCGGCCTCAACGGACGAACCGGCAGACAACCTTGCAGACAAACCCACTGAAATACCTGAAGGCTCGCGAACCGGGATTATTTTTCCACGACTGATGGAACTCCATTGCAATTGCTACAGACATTTTTTTAAAGAGTGGATACATGATGCCGGTATTCAGAAAAATATAACCTTTCACACCATGCGGCACACTTTTGCCACGCTCCAGTTATTGGCAAATACAAACATCAAAACCCTGAGCGAGATGCTTGGACACACCAAAATTGAAACAACGATGATCTATGCGCACGTAGTCAATGCAAGCCGCCGTGCTGCGGCTGATGCAATCATCCTCGATATGGGTGAAGATGACATACTATAAGAAACCTTGCTCTGCCTGTTCAAAGCGCACCTTGCTGAAGGGCTTGACCTGCGGCTTGTAAAAAGCAGGCAGCATGCAGCGGACACTGCTGCCCGCCCAAACAAAATTACTTTACTGCCGTAAACGGAAAAAGCGAATAAAAATAAAATAAAGAATATAAAAGCTGTGTGCGCGTAATATTAATAATACCTTTATATGACCTGACCTTCATACATGATTCAATACGACACATACATACACTTACTTAACCCGACGCACATACCCGCACCCTGAAAACTATCATCCTCTGCTATCTCGACCACCACGGAAGAGCATGACAACTGCCAACAATTCCGTACAGAAATGGAGCCGCTTGCAATGGAATGCAAAGAGATGCCGGGCAACCTCGCTACCTGCCTCACTTACCAGAAAACCTGATAACCCAGCAATGAGGCCAGGGCACCCTGAAGGGCAGAGAAACAGATACAAATCCCACTCTATCTGCGCTTTCTGCCGTGTTTTGCCATGGCAACGAGTTCCTGGAAATCCTTCACCAGCTGCAACAAACGGAATTCTATATCGTCAAATTTTCTCCACATCTCAACAGTTATTTCATCCTCTTCCTTAACAGGTTTCCTTACTCCACCAACGATGTAATCGACATCCAGCCCGATTGCTGCAAATCTTTTCCTCGCCGTCATTCCGATACGGTTGGTATTACTCAGGTAAGGCCTGAAATAAGAGGCACCTTTTGCTCCTATCGCTGCGGTTGCTTTTGTCAAACTGCCGAATACCCGAAATATCTCTTCTTCGAGACGACCGCCCATTGTGCTATTGTTATCAATCATCGTTTATATTATTTTTATTTATTTGCAAAAAAGATGAAGATTAACTATTTTAAACGATACACATCACCCATATCTTTAGGTGAATATAAATAAATATAAATAAAGAAAACCATAAAACAATGCTGCCAACATTTGAACAATTGCCGGCAATGGTTGCCGAACTATCGCGCAAGTTCGATGCATTTCTCGAACGCCCCGAAGAGGTCGAAGCCGCTACCCCGATGGGTGTCTCTATCTGTGCCGAATTCCTCACCTCCATCGAGGGCAGGAAAGTAACCACAGGCGCGGTCTACAACCGTGTACACAAAGGAATGCTGCCATTCCGCAAGAACGGCGCCAGACTCTACTTCCTGCGTGAAGATATCCTTGACTCTATCATGAAAGCAAAAAAACACCAGTTGACCATTACCGAAAAGCACTACTCATAAACAAAAAAATCCACGACCATGGACAACAACACCAACACCAATTCGCAGCGCCCGCTTATCTATGAGCGTATCGCATCCATCATGGCTGAAGTTCCAGCCATCGGAAAAAACAACCATAACAAAGAACTCCCCTACCGCTTCCGCGGGATCGATGACGTCTACAACTACCTCCACCCGCTCTTTGTGAAACACCAGGTCTTCACCACCTCCGAAATCCTCAACAAAAGCCGTGAGGTCTGGACAACCAGGAACGGCACCATCATGATTGAATTCACCCTGCAGGTGAAATACCGCTTTACCGCCATTGACGGCAGCTGCATTGAAACCGAAACCATGGGCCAGGCAATGGACAGCAGCGACAAGGCAAGCAACAAGGCCATGAGCATGGCGCACAAGGCAGCAATTCTGCAGATCTTCATGATACCGACCGTTGACATGGAAGAGCCGGATGCCACAACACCCGAGCCGCAAGCACGCGGATACAGCCAGCCGACACACACGCAGCAGCCACCGCACTACAGCGAGCCCCGCCCAACTGGCGAGCAAAACGGCTACAGCGAGCGCGCACGCCCGGCGCAGGAGAACCGCCCGCCTGCAGCACCCCAGCAACAGCAGCAGAACGGCTACAGCCGGAACGGCCAGCAGCCAAACGACAGGCCCGCCTCTGCAAGATCGCTGCAGTATCTCCGTGACCTCACCGGACGGCCAAAGGTAAGCCAGGCAGATGCCAGCCATATCGATGCCATGATACAGCGAGGCCTGACCGGTGACCAATGCAGCGGCTATATCGACACCATAAACGCCTACCTGCAGGGGGATCGCCAGAGCATCTTCGAGACACCGGCAAGGGCGGAACAATACTGCCAGCAGCCTGAGGAGCAATACCAGCCCCAATACCAACCCCAGGAGGAGCAAAACGATTTGCCTTTTTAACCAGCCACACCAAACCGGAGCGCAAGAACCATGAGCAAAGCTGATGAACACTGCATGATGGAGGTGAAATGCCACCTCACCGAAGAAGAAAATATCGACAAGGGACGCGAACTGGCAGACCATGTGCAGATCATCGAAAGCCTGCAGGAAGAGAAGAGAGCGCTGGCCGCTGCGGCCAAGACAAAGATCGACAGCCACAATCTTGAGGCCATCACGCTCTCCCTTGCGCTCCGGAACGGCTATGAATACCGGACGCTGGAGTGCCGGATGGTAAAGAACTACACACAGCGCACGGTTGATATTGTGCGGCTTGACACCGGCGAACTGGTGCAGACACGACCGATGGAGATGGGAGAGGCCCAGGAGAGCCTCTTCGACGAAACAGCGAGTGATGAAGAGCGCCACAAAGGAAAGATCACCCTGCTTGGGAAATGAGCGACAACAGGAACACCTACATCATCCCGGGTGAACTCTACTCCTCGAAAAACTCCCGCTTGCCGCTCATCTACAAGGAACCGGGCGGCAAGACCATAAGGAAGGTAATCAAGAGCAAATGCGCGAGAAAACAGGAACGCTGCCTGCTCAGCCTCTTTGCCCGCAACCCTCTGTTCTGCGCCACCTTCCGTACCGAGGCGCAATGCCACCCGCTGCCGCTGCACCTCCATATCAAGATTTTCCGCCGGACACGGGCCCGCTTCGACTACACCAACATCTGCCAGAACCTCTTTGACTGCATGGTACGAAGCGGCCTGCTGCCGGATGATTCAGCCGACCAGCTGCTGCCGGTCTTCGAGCCCTACGAAGTTGACAAGGGGAGGCCACGAGTGGAGATAACAATGAGGCCATGACCGGAATCCTCAGCGGGTACATCAAACTCTATCGCCGCCTTGCCTCCTGGGAGTGGTACAGGGAATCCACCATGGTCCACATGCTGGTGCATCTCCTCCTGATGGCAAACCGCAAGCCGGGAAAATGGAAAGGAATCGATATCCAGCGCGGGCAGCTCATTACCGGACGACACGCACTCTCACTGCAGACCGGCATATCGGAACGCACATGCCGCACCTGCCTGGAAAGGCTGAAAACGTCCAGAGAGATAGCCATACAGACGACCAGCCGCTACACGCTGATAACCGTACTGAACTACGACACCTATCAGAAAAAAAACGAGCATGCCGACCAGCAAACCGGCCAGACAACCGACAAACCGGCGACCTGCCAGCGACCACAAACAAGAAGGGAAGAAGATAAAGAAGAAGATACAAGAGAGAGAGAAGAGAGAGAAACCACTCACCCGACCTGCAATGAACCTGCAACTGCACCTGGAACTGCTGGCACGCAAAAAAGCACACCCCGCCGCAAAAAGAGCCCGAAGCCTGACTTTACGGGCGGCCAGCCATTTAAAAACCCCGGCTTTACCCTGCCCTTTTGTGCCACCCAATGGAACGAATGGTGCAGGCACAAAAAAGCTCCCTACCGGACGCAGGAGGTGGCCGAAGAAGCACTCTGCTACCTCCACGAGCTGAGCAACGGCAATGAAACGCTTGCTGCCGAAGCGCTGCGCGTAGCCCGGATATCCGACTGGCAAAGTTTTCACTGGCATTTCCAACACCTGTCAAAACAACAAGGCCATGACCCGACAACTCAACCACACTATCAAGACAGCAGTCACGGAGCTGCAAACCTGCTATGGCTTCAATCCCATACTTGAAGCGGCAATCAAGACGCTTGGAGGCGACTATACCACGGCCAGACATGCCGCACACCAGCTGACAACAGATGCCGACCTGCTGGAGATCGAGCGAACGGTAAGATGCCTCCAGGTAATCAAAGGCAAAACCTACAGCAAGGCCCTCGAAAAAGAGAACGGGCGCACCATACCCGAGCTGCACGACCTCGGCATTACCCGGATGCTGCACTCAATGCACATTACCGAAGCCGAGCTTGACCGATGGTACACCAATGCCGGGCAGACGAAATTCAGCTACTCCATCTACTCACCGCTTCCCGACAAGGCTGACGCGAAACAGCTGCTTGATGATATCCGCCTGCAGCAACTCTGCCTGAAGCAGGCCGCCAGTGACTTTATGCGCATCGAACGCGAAAGCCAGGCGCTGCCGGAGCACATACGCCTGACCGGCAAATCGCTGCGCGCAGCCATAGAGTGCGGCATGTGGCCGCTCTTCTATCCCCAGCACAAAGAGGAGGCATGCATGCTGCTGCAATGGGAAGAGCTGCCGGAAGCTGCACGGCTGGAATACTACAGCGGACTTGGAGAGGAAGAGAAACGAGCGGTATGGCAGCATACAACCAGAGAGGCACGCGAAGAGGCAACAAAAGCGCTCTTTGATGCGCACTACTGCAACAAAGAGGAAATATCGAACGAATCGAACGCATAAAAGGGGTTACAGACAAAAACAGCCTTACGTTACGCAACACATTACTGAACAACATCGAACGAATCGGACTCCAAACAAGGAATAACATGACACAACAGATAAAAAAAGTACTCTACATGGATGTAGAGACAACCGGCACTGACGCAAACATGCACGGCATTATCCAGCTGGCCGCACTGATGGAGATCGGGGGGGTGGTGGTGGAAAGCTTCAACCTGAAATTCCAGCCGCATAGCGGAGCTGCAATAAACCCTGAAGCGATGAAGGTAAACGGCACGGATCCGGAAGAGCTGAAAACCAGAATAAGCAGCTACGAAGCCTGCAAGCTCTTCCAGAACTTCCTCGACCGCCATATTGCCAAGTACAACCGCGAAGACAAAGCCTACCCTGCCGGGTACAATTTATCATTTGACCTCCAGTTTATCGATACCTGGCTGCGCCACCACGGCAACAAATACGGTACCGGCAGTTACCAGAACTGGAGGATGCTTGACCCACTACCGATACTCCGGATATGGGATTACCTCGGCAAGCTATCGCTCCCTGACTACAAACTGCAGACGGTATGCGAAGCCTTTGGTATCGAGCTGGATGCACACGATGCCCTGAGCGATATCACGGCAACCAGAACGCTTCTCGGCTTGATTTTTGACACGCAAAAAAGTGCCGGGTGCCGATAAAGATATGGTGTATTATTAAAGCAAATATTGATAGCGAACGGGAGGGGATCTGACTCGGCTTTTTTATCAGTATTATTTTTTTACGAAGAACTATTTTATAAAAAAGAATAATTTAAACAAAGAAAAGACCCTGAAATACTGGGAAATACGAATAAATATTGTATATTATAAGTGAGTGATTTATAATTAAAACAATAAATGATGAAAGCCATGACCATCACAGAAAAAATCAACCGAGCCTGCACAAAGAAGCAACTCGGGCAACCTGCAGCAAAATACATCGCGCTCCTGGACAGACTGAACGGAGGATACCTCAACTGTGAAGAGAGCCTGATGTGCGAAGAACTCTACCTCCTGGATCTGGTAGTGCGATTCATAAAGCCAACACTGATGCCTGTCAGCTATGATCCGCCGAAATCAATATACATCCCGGAAGTGCGCTATGTGAGCATAACTGACCCGAACCACAAACCATGCGACGAGTGCTCGGCAATGCGGTTGAGAATCCGCGAACTTGAAGAGATGCTGGCTGCAAAAACAGTGACCTACCGGCAAATGGGATAAGAGGAAGAGGCAATGAAACACAAGATGGAACGTGGAATGAAAACCGAAAAGAATGACGAAACCCCCGGAGTGAAGCCGGGGGCAACGCCAACCTACTTCGGCCACGACCATGACCTTGAGAACAAGATACGTTAAAACTGACAACCAACAAAAACAACCACGACCATGAAAGAGAGTGAAACACTTGATCTGCCGGGAGTTGCCACAATGCTGGAAACCGGCACACCGCAAGCTATCGCGCTGCGCAAAGAGAATGTGATTGAAAGCGAGCTGAAAGCAATTGAGCTGAACTACAGAGGGCTGAAGATCGCCGGGATAGATGACACATCAGGCATTAAAATTGTTGCCGATGCCCGCAAATACTGCAAGAAACTGCGCACCACTGCCGAACGCATCTGCAAGGCGGGCCGGGAGGATGCCATACAGGAACAGAAACGCTGGCTGCAGGTTGAAAAATACGTGGTGGACCGGATAAAGAGCGTAGAAACCGAGCTGAGCACTGAAGAGAACCGCATCGAAAAGCTGCGCGAAGAGGGCCGCCAGGAAGCCGCCCGCAGGGCAAAGGCCGAAGATGACCGCCTGCAGGGAATATGCAATGAATTTGCACGCCTTGGCAAGCTGAAGGCAAAGGATGAAATCCGCTACATGGAGCCCGGCATAATCGAAGCGCTGCTTGCTGCTGCAAGAAACGAAAAAGCCGACAAAGAGGCCGCTGCACAAAAGCTGGTGGATGAAAAACGCGCGGCTGATGCAACCATTGCCGAACTGCAAAGGCAGATAGCAGCAATGCAGACACAAATGCAGGCAAAGAATGCCCAGCCCGCAGCCACAACGGCTGCAACACCAACCCTGACCAAACCGCAACAGCCCAACGGCAACCAGCCAGGCACGCCATGCGAAAGGATACTGGCCTATACCGTGCGCATGCATGAAAACAACGGACACCACAAAGCAGCGGCACAAGGCACAAGCCTGCCGTTCCCGCTCCCGCTGCCGGGACTGAACGGCAAAGCCGCCCCTGCGGCACAAGCTGCTGCTGCGCCTGCCGGTCCAGCTGCCGTGGCTGACCCTGACGCTGAACTGCTGAAAGCCGACAAAGCTGCACTGCTGACCTTTGCCAACCAGATTAACATTCTGAAAAAATACCTGCCGGTGGCAAGCACGAAAAAAGCTGCTGAGCTGCATGAGCTGATAGCATCCCAGATTGAAAAATTTGCACAATTTGTCACAAAAAAAGCGGAGGAACTCTAACCATGGAAAGCCTGACAACAATCGAAACTATCCAGCCTGAAAACCCGCTGCGGAAACTGATGGCGGAAACTGCCGAAGAAAAACCGCTGAGCCTCGCTGACCTTATCAAAATATATCAGGAGATTGAAGAGGATCTCATTGAAAGCGGCGGGCTGGCCGAACACGGTGACCGGCTGGCGGAGGTGGAGTGCAGGATTGAAAAAAAACTCGATGCCTGCAAAGGCCTGATCGACTACTGGAAAGGGCAGGTGAACTACCTCGACGAAAAAGAGAAGAGCTACAAGGCACGCAAAAGCGGCATAAAAGGCGGCATAGAGTGGCTGCGCGGCAGCATGAGAGCAGCGCTGCAGCTGACCGGCAAAGAAAAGATCAAAACAGCGGACGGCTGCTACTACTTTACGAAACCCCGCACCCCGCTGATGATTGACCACGAGCTGATGACCGAGAAATACGCCCATGCCCTCCAGAAAATCGGCCTCAGAACACACCATATCAAAATCACCCTGCCAGCGGCAAGCATCGGCGGCGAAACCATGGAGGCCTACGCCGAACGGATCTGCACCGCCATACCGGGTGCAAACTGGGAGGTAACCGAACCTGAATACGACATGGCTGCACTTGCCGGGCGATACCTCGGTACAAACCGCAAAACGCCACCCTATCTCACCATGGCGGACAAAACCTTTACGATACGATAAACGCACGATGACAACCGATGACAGAGAGCCCGACAATAAAAAGCCGGGCTTTCTTTTTACACTTTATTTGCTTAATATAATTGTACCATGAAGCTGGACAGCTATCACATAAAGAAAATCCTCGGCTACATATCGCAGGGAATGTGCAAAGAGCACGCCTGCGCCATGACAGGAATCGCCAAATCGACCCTCTACAAATGGTGCCAGGAAGGAGAGGAACACGCCAGAATGGAGCTTGACACCCTGCAGCGCCAGCTCTACGAAGGCATACCTGTCGCTGATGCACACAGCGTGTACGAACAAGTTAAAAACATCACTAAAGCCGCAAAAAAGGATTGGCGCGCGAGCGCATGGTTCCTTGAGCGAAGATATCCGGCTCAATATGCAAGGCGCGACCCTCCACCTCCGGAAAGAGAGAGAGCCAAAATCATGCTCATTGGATAGAACGGAAAACTTCCCCATCACGAAGTGATAGTACGCCGCGGTAGCGGCCTCTGTTCTTTCATAAGATTTCTTTGCCAGTCGCTCCGACGCACACCCGGGAGCTGCACCGGACTGCCGGATGAGCAATGAACCCCGGCAAGCAATAAACTTACACCACCATACATACTTTTTTCTTCCCTAAACCCGACATTGTAAAAACAATGTGTTATACTACAATAATTGTACAACACAAAAAAATTCAGAGCTTGGAGCACCCCCAACCCATTCAATCAAACTCCCATGTCTCAGGAACAAGCCAATGCATTTCTCGAACGGATGAAGAGTGATGAACTTTTTCGTGATGCTGTGATACGAATGGAAGATATCGAAACGAAAATGGCCTATATCAGTCGGCAGGGATTCAGCTTTACTGCAGATGAACTTGAGATGGCGAATTGCCAAATAACTCCGCTGAATTGACTGGCTATAGAGAGCTGTGATAACTGGAAATATGATCGGATACAGCAAAGGCATTTGGACAAAAGCAAAGCCTGAATGAACTGCCAACTAACTATGGGACAAACACCGGGCGGAAACCGGCGCGATTTCCACGGCTGTTGGGGGGAGAATCGAAGCGATAAGTCGACCGACAACGTCCCGGATTGCTGCGCCAGCTCCCTCCACGAAGCACACGGTTCGAATCAGTTGTTGCATCAAACAAACTATCAGTCCACTTCCATACGTTACCTGCCATATCGTATAACCCTTCCGGGGTGACCCCTTCAGGATAGTTTCCAACTGGTGTTGTTGCATCCACATTACTATTATAGTTGAGCAGTATCGAAGTTGGCTTACCCTTTTCTTCCATCCAGGGATAAACTCGAACTTCCTTACCGGTCGTTCCCTGCCTGCCTCCTGCTGCCCACTCCCACTCAATTTCGGTTGGTAAGCGGTATATGGCATTATCTTCATCTCGAATAAGAGAAAGCCAGAGACAATAAGCTTGTGCGGCAAACCAGGTTATACCAACCACCGGATGATTATCACCGCCAAATTTTCGATCTTCATCACACTCCGAACGAAACAGACCGGCAAGATCGTCTTTACCGCTTATCAGATACTCCTCAAATCCTGCATCCCATTTTTTTGATATTGCTATTTCATTCAACTTTTCCTTGAACCCTGATGCTTCACCTATCGCAGCAATAAATGAGCGATAGAGCTGATTGGTTACCGGATATTTCGCAACATAGAGATTACCTACCTGCACTACCTTTTTTGTCACCGAATAAATATAGCTTCCGCCTGGTATTAAGATATACTCTGCATTCTGCTCATTCTTGTTGAATATTGACCGGGTAATTCCAAAGATTGGTTTTTCAATATCAGGATTCTCTTCTTTACCTCCAAGTGCACGAATTATTTCATCAGTTCTGCTTGTAATATCCTTATTCTCTTTGGCATGACCCTCATTTTTGAACCGCAGCAAGGTACCGAGAGCAACTGGCTTAGCAATGGTTTTCAGACAATCAAGAATCACCCGTTGACGACTGGAAGTGGTTGACGGTTCCAGTAGCTTCTTGCATAGAGCATCAACCTTTTTGCCCTTCGCTTCTTCAATAATAGTCTGTAAAAATAACTGCTGCTTTGGTGTCATCGCTTCACTGACTTCAGAATCAAAGAGTTTTTTCATAAAGGCATTAAAGACTTTCGCATCAATAGAACCGAAAAAAAACCGCAACGGTTCTTCCCACCAATCTTCACCGAAATGTGCAACAAGCTTGTTAAGCTGTTCATACGGTCGATCTTCCTTCAACTGAAAACCCGCAAGATATTCACGAAATGATTTATGCCGAAAGAAGTACTCTTTGCCTGCACTCTCTACCAGCAAGCCAGCACGCTTGACCAAATAGTCGCAAAACGCGTCTGGGGACGGTGGATTATCAAGTGTATTAAGCCACTCAAACATTTCTGTATGCATATCATCTTTGGCCACCTCATCTTTTTTGAGCGTATCCTGCATCCATAGAGATATTGGAGCAAGAACCTGCCGGGCATTACTTGCCGAAAGCAGCGGTTTGATTTTCCTGCGCTTATCCCTGAATTCGAGCAGATAATTGAGTGCTGATTCATAAAGTTCCACACGGCTTTCTGGCATGTACTCTCTATCCTTCCAGAGAATTGCCATGATCTGCAGAATCATGGGTATTGCTGCCAATTGACGCAATCCTTTGTTTTTTTCTTTTTTCAGGTGCGCAACAATTGTTTGTGTCCGCTGATCGGCTTCTTTTGTTTTCTTTTCTTGCCACCCAGCATCATCAAATCCCTCTTCACATGGCTCTTTTAAAAATGCCGCTGTAAACCAGCTCCTTAAAAATCGCTCCTGCTGCTCCTGGGTGAAATCCTGTACATCAGCCCGTTTGTAGTCGCATTCAAGTTCAATACCTTCATCTTTATTGTACCCTGTCGCACGTGATGTAACGACAAAATAGCACTTGCTAAAACCCGTCCATGCGTTGTAAATCCATTCGCACACTTCTATGCGTTCAGCAGTATTGCTGATTTCATCAAGACCATCAAGCAACACAAGTGAAGTTCCGCTGTTCAGCCAGTCCGAGAATACAACAGCTGCAATAGTTTGTTGGTGATTGCCGGACCAGTTGGCGAGGTTTGCTGGCAAAGAAATGTACTTTCCTTCTTTATCACGGACTAACTCACGCAGAGGCAGATAGAAGAGATTGACCGTCTTGATAAAGCCCAGCCTTGAGTAATCCTCAAGTACGCACAAGGCATAATACTTGAGCAGCGTTGTTTTGCCAGAGCCAGGATCACCGATAACAAGCAGCATCCTTCGACCTCTCCCGTCTTGGAATGCCTGCTTCATGATATCATCGGGATAGAGGATATGCTCACCTCCTTCCAGATTATTCTTTTGTTTACCAGCATTCCCCTGCCTGTCGGAAAGGCGCAACGGGACAAAAGTATCATCATTCAGATTAACCTTGATACTCTCCACACCCGGTAGTCCCAACATACGGATATATCCTAATTCCTCTTTGAGCATTGCCTGATAGCGCTCTGCATAAAGATGATGTTGTTTATCAGGTTGTGGTGTATTACGAACAGGATTATTGGGTCGCCTTATTAACGGAAAGCTTTTGGTATATGGCTCTGGATAAAGACTGGTATCGAGTGTCCAGTACTCTGGAATATTTTCATAGCGAATCGGAAAGATGCTTACCTGATTGCCATCGAATGTGGCGTACATCGCGCTGTTTGGCCACTGCCGGGTCTGCCATGCGGCCCCAGCAGCCAACCTTATGTATTCACCCTGCGGTGAATTAATACTTTCTGTTATCTGTTGATGGAAGTGGCCTTGAAGCAACATATCAACCGATGCAACAAGTTTTCTCCTGATTTTGACTTGCTCAACCGAGCTTAACCAGTTGAGGGGATGGTGAATCAAAGCAATGGTGAGATCGGCTATTACAAGCTGCTTCTTTGCTTCATCGAGGCAGCGACAACCAATAAAAAGTTTTTCATGATCATTATCATCAATGCAGAAGAGAGCACTGTTGAGGGGGAGCACAGCAATACGGATATTGTTTATGGTGACGTTTTCTACAGAACTGCAGGTTGTATTGGTGGGAAATACTCTGATGGTTTTAAAATAGTCGTTGTACCATTCTGAGAACGCATGAAATTTGATTGTCAGATGGGGAAACGGTTTGTCAGGACTAAAGAATCTGTCGGCACTCTCTTCAGATGTGATGGTTCGCACAAGAAATTCTCCGGCGATACGGTCAACATCATGATTACCGGGCACGATAAAAAGGCGATCACGATTCAGCCCGGCGGCTTCAAGCAGGTCATCGAAAAATTTTGTGGCAAACTCATACTCCTTGGCCTTTCCTTGATTTGCAATATCACCTGTTGCAAAAATGAGATCTGTGGTTCGGCCCTCTTCTTCTCTAAAGCGCCTGACTGAGGAGACAAGAGCATTAAGAATAACCTCCTGATTATAGGGGCCTTTATCACTGAGATGGAAATCCGAAACATGCAGCCAGGTAACACTCATAAAAAGATATGGAGTGGATTAACCGGAATGAAAATGAACTGATCATAATATAATGCAATCTCTGAGGAATATGAAAGTAATGTATCATACCTGACATGACAGAAGTGATACGAAAACAGCTTATCATCAATAGAAGGAATGAAGCAACAATCCAAAAAGGATAACAACAGACGCCATACCAGATGACTCCGCTGAATTGACTGGCCAACCACAAGCAAACGCCGGGGAAAGCACGCAAGCCGCAAAAGCAAACCCTGCAGCGCCAACCGCTCGCCAGCCGCCAGATGCCGCCGCTGACCCAAGCCCAAGCGCGGAGACCTGAAATGCACCGGATTGGGCTGCCCCCGATTGAAACTCAAAACCATGCACAACTGAACCAACGTGCGAAGAGCAAAACGCCGGGCGACCTCTGAGCATGGGTTGCGCTGCCGCTTACGACTGGCGCGCCACATTTGGCCTTCTCTTTTCGCAAATGTCGTGCCACCGAGGCTGCGCAACCCATGCGGGCGTTCGTTCGCAGCTCGGACTGACGGTTACAGATGCTCTCCATGAAATACAAGACTCTCAGCCACCACGCAGCCCAATCTGGTGCTTTGAATCTTCTGGCCGCCGGGACAAGAGAAGTTGCAGGTACCACAAGCAAACGCCGGGGAAAGCCAGCCTGGCAGCAGCACGCTCCTGCAAGCAAGCCGCAAAAGCAAACCCTGCAGCGCCAACCGCTCGCCAGCCGCCAGATGCCGCCGCTGACCCAAGCCCAAGCGCGGAGACCTGAAATGCACCGGATTGGGCTGCCCCCGATTGAAACTCAAAACCATGCACAACTGAACCAACGTGCGAAGAGCAAAACGCCGGGCGACCTCTGAGCATGGGTTGCGCTGCCGCTTACGACTGGCGCGCCACATTTGGCCTTCTCTTTTCGCAAATGTCGTGCCACCGAGGCTGCGCAACCCATGCGGGCGTTCGTTCGCAGCTCGGACTGACGGTTACAGATGCTCTCCATGAAATACAAGACTCTCAGCCACCACGCAGCCCAATCTGGTGCTTTGAATCTTCTGGCCGCCGGGACAAGAGAAGTTGCAGGTACCACAAGCAAACGCCGGGGAAAGCAAGCAAGCAAGCCGCAAAAAGCAGCCCCTTCAGCCACCTGACTCACACCCAAGCCCTGGCGCGGAGACCTGAAATGCGCCTGGTTGGAATGCCCTTCACCTGAATACGAGATAAAAGCAGCTGCAATGCGTTCGATAAGGATGCGGACATCGGGCCAAGGAAAGCAATGGTTGAGCTGCCTTACGACTGGCGCCACATTTGGCCTTCTCTTTTTGCAAATGTTGTGCCACCGAGGCAGATCAACCTTTGCGGAACGTTCGCCCGAAGCAAGGACGCCGGTGATGCAGCTGCCCTGCACCGGGACACGTGAAGCAACAAAATCTGATGCATTCCAACCTGATGCCTTGACATACCTTACGATGCTGCGGGGAGAGATAAACGCCCGCTACCACAAGCAAACGCCGGGAAAAGCAAGCAAGCAAGCCGCAAAAAGCAGCCCCTTCAGCCACCTGACTCACACCCAAGCCCTGGCGCGGAGACCTGAAATGCGCCTGGTTGGAATGCCCTTCACCTGAATACGAGATAAAAGCAGCTGCAATGCGTTCGATAAGGATGCGGACATCGGGCCAAGGAAAGCAATGGTTGAGCTGCCTTACGACTGGCGCCACATTTGGCCTTCTCTTTTTGCAAATGTTGTACCACCGAGGCAGTGCAAGCGTTGCGGTCGTTCGTTCGAAGCTCATACTGACGGTTACGATACTTTCCTTGCAACAGAAGACTCTCAGTCACCTCTGCAGCACAATCGGGTGCCATAGATTGTAAAAGGTTTGTTGTCACTCCAATACTCTTCCGTCCGACAGCATTGCCAATGTCCGTTGTGTCGCGCTCCAACCAGCCGCCATCCCGCAAAGCAAGCCGCCGCCGCCAATGCAAGCCCTCCCGCCAGTGCAAGCAGGCAGGCAACGAGCAGAAGACAAGGCAAGAGGCAAGCAGGCAAGCCGCCAAGGTCAGTTGTCACTCCCCGAAGGCAGCGGAAGCCAAGGCAGCACCAGCCAACACAGGCATGCAGGGAGCAGAAGCCAGCAAGCAAGCCGCAAGCTCTTGCAAGCTTCCAGCGGAATGGGAAAAAGCGAGCAGCGAGCAGATTTTCTATTGCCCCCGCGGGCGCCAGCCCGCCGCTGCCGATTGCTGCGCTCTTCGATTTGCGCAGCATGCAGGCAGCGAGGCCTGAAGCGAAGCGGAGGGCCGGGGGCAGGTCAGGCTTTGCTGGGGGCTTTCGCTTTTTTCGCCACGCAAGTAGAGTGAGCAGCAAAAGCCATGCGCCTGGTGCGGGTCAGTCGGCGGCAAAAGCAGGCGGTGCAGCTGGGCGCGAATGCGGACTGCTGGGAGTGCTCTGGCGGCTGGCGATGCGGCAATGCGGTGATGTGCAAACGAAGCCCTTCAGGGCTGGTGTGCGGCACTTGGCAGAAAAGAGCGGCAAATGCAGCTGAATGCGAATGCGGGCTGTTGCGTTGTTGAGCGAAAGCATTGCTGCGCAAATGGAGCCCGCAGGGCGGAGTGCAGCGCCTGGAAATACTGAGCGGTATGTAGATACAGACTTACTGCACAGAAGGCAACCTGCTGCGGATGCAGCCTGTTGCCGTGCCTGAGCGGGCGAAAGCACTGCTGCACAAACGAAGCCCGCCAGGGCTGGTGTGCGGCGCTTGCAGGGATGAGCGAGATGCAGCTGAATGCGAATGCAGGCTTGCTGCAGCGAGAGCAACCGGCTGCGAATGCGGCCTGTTGCCGTGCCATGAGAGCAACCGACTGCGGCTGCAGGCTGTTACCGTGCCACGAACAGCGAAGCACTGCAGCGGTAACGAAGCCCTTTAGGGCTGGTGTGCAGCGCTTGCAGGGATGAGCAAGATGCAGCTGGCTGCGAATGCAGGCTTGCTGCAGCGAGAGCAACTGGATGCGGAGGCAGCCTTGCTGCACCAAAAGCAACCGACTGCGGAGGCAGGCTGTTGCGGGGGGGGAAGCGAAAGCATGGCTGCGCAAATGGAGCCCGAAGGGCGGAGTGCAGCGCTGTGATGCTGAGCGGGTGCAGCTGGCTGCGAAGGCAGGCTTGCTGCAGCGAGAGCAACAGGTAGCGGATGCAGGCTGTTGCCGTGATACGAACAGCGATGCAGGGCAAAATACTTTGGTATATTAGGGCATATTATCACGTTAAAATGACCGTTAACTTGCAATGCCGGACATCGAAAACAGGATAAAACAATAAGACCATGAAAGCAGAGTTGCAGCGCATAATAAACCAGATCGAGGCAGGAGAGTATAAAGCAGCAAGGGAAGCACTGGAAGCGATCCCGGAAGATTACGTATTGCCGGAAGTGGATGCTTTGAAGGTGAATGCGGTTATATTTGACACACACAATGCACAAGAAGACTCAGGCGGA
>Ga0208872_1001018_pt1 | contig 18276 bp, 17 predicted proteins | sample CryBogCBH12Aug08_FD_185508 | JGI IMG/M metagenome (GOLD analysis project Ga0208872, IMG submission 185508) | Freshwater microbial communities from Crystal Bog, Wisconsin, USA - CBH12Aug08 (SPAdes) | ecosystem: Environmental > Aquatic > Freshwater > Lake | place: Crystal Bog, Wisconsin, USA...
GGCGACACAGCGGTGTTCGGCAACCAAGGCGGAGTCAATTCGTATGTCAATCTTGCCGGCTCCGTTTCGCCTGCCTTGGTCGTGGTCAACACCACTTCCAATTACGTCTTCACCGGCACCGGTTCGATTAACGGCTCCGGCGGCCTAACGGTCAGCAACGGTTCGCTCACCATTGCGACGACCAACTCCTACACCGGCCCGACTGTTCTTACCGGCGGGGTTTTGGTAATTTCCAACATTGCCAACGGCACTTTCCCAAGCCCGATTGGAGCGGCGTCAGTCGCCGCCGCCAACGTAGTTTTCAACGGCGGCACGCTGGATTATTTTGGCCCCACGGCCGCCACCGACCACGGCATCACACTGACCAATGGCGGCGGCGTTATTGATGTCCCTGCAGGAACCACCTTGACCCTGAACGGCTCAATCGCGGGCAACGGCGGCTTGACCAAGATTGATACCGGTAGCCTGACGCTTGCCGCTGCCAACAGCTACGGCGGAAACACCGTCGTCAGTAACGGCATTCTGACGCTGAACGACGCGGCCGCCGCCGGTTCGGGCACCATCAACCTCTATGGTGGCAATCTTAAACTTGGTGCCGTCAAGCCCAACAACACCGTCAATGTGGCAGGCAACGCACAAGTCACCGGTGGCAATGGCAGCGGATTGACTGGCATCAAGAATGTAACCGGCAGCGGCAACCTTCTGGTTTCGGTAACCAGTGGCGTGTTTGACCTTACCGGCGATATGTCCGCCTACTCCGGCACCATTACCTGTAGCAACGCCGGCGGCGGCGGAATCCGGCTCAATGGTTCCAAAGGCAGCGCCTTGGCAACATGGGATCTTGGCGTTGGAACAATGGATCTCAATGAACGCGCCGGTTCCACCTCCAATAACATCGGTGCCTTGAAAGGCGGCTCCAGCACCACGCTTTCCGGTCGCGGCGGTTCGTCCAATAGCGGTGCCACTACCTATTACATCGGTGCGAACAACTTGAGCACCGAGTTTGACGGCGTCATTCAAAACGGCAACGGTGCCACCGGCTCCACGCCGTCAACCGGTTCGCCTACCTCCATCAACAAAGTCGGTTCCGGCACATTGACGTTGAATGGCGTCAACACCTTTACCGGCACGGCGGTCGTCAGCAGCGGCACCTTGGCTGGTGGCGGCACGATTGCCGGGGCGGCGACGTTTAATCCCGGCACGATTCTGTCAGCCGGCAGCAACAGCGTCGGCACTTTGACCTTCAGCGGCAACCTGACGCTGGATGCAGCCTCGACCAACAGCTTCGCGGTAACTTCGGCTGGCGGGGCCAGTAATTCAGTGACCGTCGGTGGAACCTTGAATCCCAACAGCAGCGTGATCAAGATCACCTCTGGTTCGTCTCTGGCAGTGGGAACCTACACACTGTTCAACTACACTGGCGGGATTAGCGGCTCGTTCAACCCGACTCCGGTATTTGATGTGGCACCGGCCCAAACCGCATCCATCGTGGACACGGGCACCCAGATTCAATTGGTGATTGCCACACCCGGCCCGAGCGGCCCCGGCTCCATCACCAACAGCATCAGTGGCAGCTCGTTGAGCCTCACTTGGCCCGCTGGCCAAGGCTGGCGATTGGTGAGCCAGACCAACACCCTGTCGTCCGGCATCGACACGAACAGCTCCGCGTGGAATACGGTGCCCGGCGTCAGCGACGGCAGCGCCTCCCTTACGATTGATCCGACCAAGCCCACGGTGTTCTACCGCCTGGTCTATCCGTGAAAAATCACTGAACCTCAAAGCGGCGGCGCTGAAAAGTGCCGCCGCTTTTTTGCGCCCAACTCCGCACTTTTCAAACGGCGAAGTTCTGACTATGCTTCCGTTTCCGTTTTGAGCTTCCCGGAATAATTGTCGGCGCGGCTCAGGAAAAAATTTCACATGGCACTGATTGTTCAGAAATACGGCGGCACCTCGGTCGGCAACCCCGACCGCATCAAGAACGTCGCCAAGCGCGTCGCGGAATACCGCCATCGCGGCGACCAGGTCGTCGTCGTCGTCTCCGCGATGAGCGGCGTGACTGACGGCTTGATTAAATTAGCGAAAGACATCGCGCCGCTGCCGAGCGAACGCGAGATGGATATGCTCCTCGCCACCGGCGAACAGCAGACCATCGCGCTCACGGCCATCGCGCTGCACACGATTGGCGTTCCGGCCGTTTCCATGACCGGCGCGCAGGCAGGCATCGTCACCGACGGCGTTCACACGAAGGCCAAGATTCACAACATCACGCCCAAGCAAGTCCATGATGCACTAAACGCCGGCAACGTCGTCATCGTCGCCGGCTTTCAGGGCGAAACGCGCGAAGGCCAAATCACCACGCTCGGCCGGGGCGGCTCGGATCTGACCGCGATTGCGCTGGCCGCCGCGCTCAAGGCCGACCTCTGCCAGATTTACACGGACGTGGACGGCGTTTACACCACCGACCCGCGCATCGTGCCGACGGCGAAAAAACTAAATGAAATTTCCTACGACGAAATGCTCGAACTCGCCAGCCTCGGTGCCAAGGTGATGCAGAGCCGCTCGGTCGAATTTGCCAAAAAATTTGGCGTGGTGTTTGAAGTCCGCTCCAGTTTGAACGACAACCCCGGAACCATTGTGAAAGAAGAAACGAAAAGCATGGAAGGCGTCGTCGTGCGCGGCGTCGCGCTCGACAAAAATCAGGCCAAGATCACGCTCGTCGGCGTGCCGGACAAACCCGGCGTGGCCGCGAAAATTTTCAAGGCGCTCGGTGACGCGACCGTGAACGTGGACATGATCATCCAAAATATCAGCCACGGCACCAGTTCACCGGCCACCGATATTTCCTTCACCGCCGACAAGCCGGATTTGCTCAAGGCGCAGAAAGTCATCGAAAGTTTGAAGGCCGAGGTTGGCTACCGCGATGTCATCACTGCCGAAAAAATCGGCAAGCTGTCCATTGTCGGCGTCGGCATGAAATCGCACACCGGCGTCGCGGGAAAACTTTTTGAAACGCTCGCGAACGAAGACATCAACATTGACATGATTTCGACGAGCGAGATCAAAATCTCCGTAGTCATTGATCTGGCAAAAGGCGAGGCGGCGGTGAAAGCCGTCCACGCGGCGTTCATCGGCTGATAATTTTTGCCCGCGCCGGAGCCTGGTGGTTCCGGCGCATTTGGTTTCTGCCCTAGAAGCCAGACTGGACGCGGCTAGGGTTTTTCCTTATTTTGCCCGTATGTCAAAACCAGCCAGGGCCGGTGACGCGGCTAAGGGCGGCGTGCCGTTTGAAGAGGCCCTCAAAAAACTTGAGGCCGTCGTGGACGCCATGGAAGCAGACGATCTGCCGCTGGAAACGCTGCTCGCGCGCTACGAGGAGGGCGCGCGGCTGGTGAAAGTCTGCCAGGAAAAACTCGCCGAGGCGGAAGTGAAAATCCAGCAGCTCGAAAAGAACGCTGCGGGCGAACTGAAACTGAAGCCGTTTGAGACTGATATTGAAGCCTGATGCGTGACCCGTGATGCGTAATAAACCGCTTCACGCATTGCGAATCACGATAGAATTTTTATGAGCCGATACTTGGACATGGTGGATGGACCGGAGCACGTCAAAAAGCTCACGGTGCCGCAATTGCAGGAACTCGCCGGCGAAATCCGCACCGAGCTGATCGAGGGCCTCGCCAAAGGCGGCGGTCACCTCGGCCCGAACCTCGGCGTTGTGGAACTTTCCATCGCGCTGCACAAGGTTTTCACCACACCCAAGGACAAATTCGTCTGGGACGTGAGCCATCAGGTTTATGTTCACAAAATTTTGACCGGTCGCAAAAGCCGCTTCCGCACCATCCGCCAGACGGATGGCTTGAACGGCTTCGCGCTGCGCACGGAAAGCGAACACGATTCCTTCGGCGCGGGTCACGCCGGCACGGCGCTTTCCGCCGCGCTCGGCATGGCGGCGGCGCGCGACAAGCGCGGCACGGATGAAAATGTCGTCTGCATTTTCGGCGACGCGGCGCTGACGAACGGCATTTCCTTCGAGGCGATGAACAACGTCGCGCACACGACCAAGAAATTCATCGGCATCCTCAACGACAACGAGTGGAGCATCGCGAAGAACGTCGGTGCGATTTCCGGTTATCTGAATAAGCTCATCACGAATCCGCGCTACAACTCGATGGCGAAGGACTTTGAAAATTTCGTCCGCAAACTGCCGAAGGGCGAACTCGCGCTCAAGCTCGCGCATCGTGCCGAGGGCGGTTTCAAGGGTGCGCTGACTGGCGTTGGTTTGAAACCGACCACCAGCCTCGTCGAATCCGATGGGCGCGGCGGGCACGGTTCGCCGGTGCTCTTCGAGGAAATGGGGCTGCGCTATCTCGGCCCGATTGACGGACACGATTTGCCGCTGCTCATCAGCACGCTGGAATTTGCCAAGACGTGCGATCATCCCATTGTCATTCACGTTTTGACGCAGAAAGGCAAAGGCTTTGAAGCTGCATTGAAGCAGCCGGAGAAATTTCACGGCCTCGGACCTTACAATGCCACGACCGGCGAAACCGCTCCCGCCAAAGTCGGCACGCCGCCGATGTATCAGGACGTGATGGGTCAAACCGCCGTCAAGCTCGCGAAGAAAAATGAAGCGGTCGTTGGCCTTACTGCCGCGATGCCCAGCGGCACGGGCATGAAGCATCTCGAAAAGGCCATGCCCGACCGCTATTATGATGTCGGCATCGCCGAGGAACACGGCGTCATTTTCGCCGCCGGCATGGCGACGATGGGCTTGCGTCCGATTGTCGCGATTTATTCCAGCTTCCTTCAGCGCGCCTACGATTGCATCCACCACGATGTTTGTTTGCAGGACTTGCCGGTGATTTTCTGCATGGATCGCGCTGGCCTTTCCGCCAATGACGGCCCCACGCATCACGGCATTTTTGACATCTCGTATCTGCGCTGTTTCCCAAACGTCATTGCCATGGCGCCGGCCAACGAGGATGAGCTGGCGGACATGATGTTCACCGCCACGACCATCAATCATCCCACCTTCATCCGTTATCCGCGCGGCGCGGCGGAAGGCGTGCCGGTCAAGGACGAACCCGCGCTCATCGAAGTCGGCAAAGCCGTCGTGCAACACAACTTCGCCAACAACGGCGGGCGCAAAGTCGCGCTGTTCGGATTGGGGCCGATGAACGCCATCGCCAAGAAAGCCGCCGCGCAGCTCACGGCGGACGGTTACGACGTCGCCGTCATCAACCCGCGCTTCACCAAGCCGATTGACGCGGCGGTGCATGGGCAGTTTGGGCGCGAGGCGGATTTGATTGTGACGCTGGAAGACCATGTGCTGATGGGCGGCTACGGCTCGGCGGTGCTGGAACTCTTCAGCGAGCAGGCTGTGAAAACGTCCGTCGTGCGCATCGGCTGGCCGGATCAATTCATCGAGCACGCCACCACGCAGGACGAACTCCGCGCCAAATACGGCCTGTCCGTCGCGAACACCGTCGCCAAGGTGAAAACCTTTTTCGGCGACACGACTTCCGCGACGAAGCTGGTGGGCGGGGCGTAAATGAAACGGGGGATTCTCGTTGTTATTTTATTTGTCTGGCCAGTAATCGTTATGCCGCAAACAAATAATCCTGCGCACAATGGCGGCGCAGAAATGATGCGTGAACTCCGGTTGAAAATTCTGTCTTCATCCCCAGCCGAAATGGGACTGAAGCCAACGCCAGAATATCCGCAAGTTGCAACCGCGCTCATGGATTGGCCTTTGGGAACAAACATCGTTTCCGTATATGGAGCTTGCAGCGGCGATGCTAGCATTTACACAACTTCCACGTTCGGAGTCATCGGCGGCATTGGTCACGAAAAAGTTCGGAACGCTGCACATCAATTTGTGAAGATTGCTGAAACACATTATACCGATGCCATTCCAACAAAAGATTTTCCATATCCGAAACCCGGACACATTTACTTTTACCTAGTTTGCTTCGATGGCGTTCGCATGATTGATGTCACCGAAGAATCACTGCGCACTGGCAAAACAAAATGCGTCAACTTGGGAAATGCTGCTCAACAACTCATCACGGAACTTCGGTTGACCACAGAAAAGAAATAGACACCAGCGACGCCGCCCTCTGCCGCTGGAACCGCGACCACCAGCCCCACCGCGAACGCCTGGCTCCGTGATTTTGAAAATAGCCCAGCCATTCATGGTTGGGTTCACCATCCGGCAACATCACAAGTCCCGGAAGGGACGAAAGAAATCATCTAGCGTCCCTGAACGGGACTGGATAATTTCATGGGGACATTCCAACCCAGCCTTGAAAGGCTGGGCTATTGTCGGTCACAGCTTGCGCCATCCCCGTCGAATCGCCGGCGTTGACCTTTTTGTTTGCCGACCCCTGCGTCACGAAAATTGATTCGCCTGTCGCCCGCGTTTTTTGCATGATGCCGCTGATGAAATCCATGACGGGATACGGCCGCGGCGAATGCGCGCGGGACGGCTTCAAGCTCACGGTCGAGTTGAGTTCCGTGAACCGCAAACAGGCCGAAGTGTCGGTCACGCTGCCGCGCGAACTGGATATGCTCGAAGCGCAGATCCGCGACGCCATCCACCACCACGTCGCGCGCGGCCGCGTCAACGCCCGCATCTCGCTCCACGCCGCCGAGGGCAAGATTTCCGCGCGCAAACACATCAACGCCGCGCTGGCGAAAGATTACGCCGGCGAATTCGCGCGGCTGGCCAAGGCGCTGAAAATTTCCGGCGAAGTGACGCTCGACCAGGTGCTGCGCGCACCGGGCGTTTTCCAGACGGACGAACAGCTCGCCGAGTCCGAAGATTTGTGGCCGGCGGTGAAAAAAGCGTTGAACGCCGCGCTCGCCGCGCTCGTGAAAATGCGCGAACGCGAAGGCGCGCATTTGACGAAAGATTTGACCTCGCGCATCGGCGTGATGCACGCGGCGGTGGACAACATTCAAAAACAAGCGCCGGTGACGGCAGAGAATTATCGCAAAAATCTTTTGGAACGCATCAAGAGCGCAGGCATTGAAAACATTGCGCCGGATGACGATCGGCTGCTGAAGGAAGTTGTTTTGTTCGCCGACCGCTCGGACATCACGGAGGAATTGACGCGGCTGCAAAGCCATTTCGTCCAGTTTGCCGACTGTTGCAAGTCGAAGGAGCCGGTCGGGCGCACGCTGGATTTTCTCGCGCAGGAAATGAACCGCGAAATCAACACCATCGGCTCGAAGGCGAACGACGCCATTATCTCGCGCGAGGTGGTGACGCTGAAAGCCGAATTGGAACGCTTCCGCGAACAGGCGATGAACGTCGAATGAAAAAGCAAATTCAGAAGGCAGAAGGCAGAAGGCAGAAGGCGGAAAAAACGCCGGAGAAAAAATCCGCGCCGCCGTTGCTCATCCTCATTTCCGCGCCGTCGGGTGCGGGCAAGACGACGTTGTGCGATTTGCTGCTGGCCACGTTGCCGAACCTCACGCGCGCCATCACCTGCACCACGCGCGCGCCGCGTCCGGGCGAGAAGGACGGCGTGGATTATCATTTTTTCACGGCGGAAGAATTTTTGAAGCGGCTGCACGCGGGAAATTTTCTGGAGCACGCGACGGTTTATGGTAACAGCTACGGCATTTTGAAATCGGAATTGCTCGGCAAATTGCGCGAAGGCAAAGATGTTTTGCTGAACGTGGACGTGCAAGGCGCGGCGACGATTCGCGAACAGGCGGCGACCGAGCCGGAATTGAAACGCGCGCTCATCACGATTTTTCTCACGCCGCCTTCGATGGCGGTGCTGGAGCAGCGTTTGAAAAAGCGCGGCGCGGACGCGGAAGCCGTGATTCAAAAGCGGCTGGCGGTCGCGCGGCAGGAAGCGGCGCAGTGGAAAAATTTCGACTATCTGCTCATCAGCGGCGACAAGCGGGAAGATTTGCGGCGCGCGCTGGCGATTATTGAATCGGAGAAGATGCGTTCGGCGCGTTCGGCGGCGCCGGAAATTTAGCCGGTCATAATCATAATCGTAATCCTAATCTTAATCCGCCCATGTTCGATCACGAAAAGCTCCGGGTGTATCAGGAAACACTGGCGTTTGCCTCGTGGGCGGAAACAATCTTGGAGCGCGCCAAAAAATCCAGTCCGCTGCACGACCAACTCGATCGCGCCCGGACTTCGATTTTGTTGAACATTGCGGAGGGCAACGGGCGATTCACGGCGGCGGATCGCTGCCGTTTCTTTGACACCGCGCGAGGCTCGGCGTTGGAATGTGCGGCGTGCCTTGATTTGCTGGCGGTCAAAAGCGTGGTTGATTCAAAAGAACTGGCGCACGGCAAGCAAGTGCTGGAGAAAATTGTCGCCATGCTGGTCGGGTTGATCCGCAGTAATTCGGCGGACCGATTGCATGAAGCGCCGGTGACTTATCGGGTTGGCAGAAAAAAGGATTAGGATTACGATTAAGATTAGGATTATGAAAAAGCGTGTCATTCTCGGCGTAACCGGCTCCATCGCCGCGCACAAGGCGGCGGACTTGGCGTCGCTGCTCACGAAGGCCAAGCGCGACGTGCGCGTGGTGATGACGGCGGACGCGCAGCGCTTCATCACGCCGCTGCCGTTCAAGACGCTCACGCGCAACCCGGTCGTCACGGATTTGTATGACGAGGATGAGGGCTGGAAGCCGACGCATATCGAACTGGCGGACGCGGCGGACTTGCTGGTCATTGCGCCGGCGACGGCGAATGTCATCGCCAAACTCGCACACGGAATTGCCGATGATGCGCTGACGTGCATCGCGCTGGCATTCAATCCCAAGGCGAAAATCTTGATCGCGCCGGCGATGAACGGGAAAATGTGGTTGCACCCGGCAACGCAGGCGAATGTAAAAATTTTGAAAGCGCGCGGCGTGGAATTCATCGGGCCGGACGAAGGAATGTTGTCGTGCGGTTACGAGGGCGTTGGCCGGTTGTGGCCGGTGGAAAAAATCGCGGCGCGCGTGCAGAAAATTCTTCGTTAAGATTTCATGGACACCCGCCGCGAGCCTTTGCTGAAGCGCCTGCCGGCCCTGTTCGAGATTCCCGCGCCGGACGCGGCGCGAGCGCGGCGGCGCATCGAGGTGATGGAGCGGAACCTGATGCTCCCGGTGAAGCTGTTCTTCATCGGGATGATTTATTATTCCTTCAATTACTCGCCGTGGGTCGGGCAGATTTCCAGCGCGCTGGACGTGACAGTGGAAACGGTGCAGTTGATTTTTTGGTTTTACACCCTGTTCAGCGTGTTGCTGGCAGCACCGCTGTTTGTCGCGGAGCGGCTGCCGCTGGCGCTGTTGCAGTGGACGGTGGTGACGACGGCGCTAGTGGACGGGTTGGTGCTGGCGGCAATGACGCTGATCACGGGTGGAATGGACAGCATCCTGTTCTGGCTGTTCGTCGGGCTGATTTTGCGCAACTCCGTGAGCGTGCCGCCGGGGTTCTCGCAGATTTTTTTGAATTTTGCGACCAGCCTGTGCTACGCGCTGGTGGCGGGGCTGGACATCGTGATCACCGCCAATCTGGATGACACCACCAGCCGGGCGCTGGATCTGTCACCGCACGAGGAAATCGGCGAGCCGTTCGTGCTGCGGATGCTGGTGCTGTGGCTGACGACGATGAGCTGCTACGGCGCGCAGGCGTTTTTGGAGCGGCAACGGCTCGCGGCGGAGGAGGCCGGTGAATTTGCCGCGCGGGAAAGCCAGCTGCATTCCGCCGGCCGATTGGCCGCCGAATTTGCGCATCAGATCAAAAATCCGCTGGCCGTCATCAGCAATACCGCCTATTCGTTGCGCCGTTCGCTGCAAAATGCCAACCCTGCCGCCGCCGCGCAGCAGATTGAAATCATTCAGGAGGAGGTCGCGCGCGCCGACCGCGTCATCACGCAGGTGATGGGTTACGCACAGTTGAGCGAGGGGCGCGTGGAGAAACTGGATGTCGTCGAGAAAATTGACAAGGCCATCGAGCAGGTTTTTCCCGCCGCCGTGCCGTCGGACATCCGGGTGGTGAAAAAAATCGCCGCGCAGTTTCCACCGTTGCTGATGCAGCGCGCGCACCTTTCGGAAATTCTGGTGAACCTGCTGCAGAACGCCCGCGAGGCGCTGGCCGGGCGGGGAAGCATCGTCGTGGAGGCGGTCGCGTTGCGCGATCATACGGTTGAAATCTCCGTGGCGGACGAGGGGCCGGGCATCGCGCCCGACAAGCTCGGGCAGATTTTTGAAGCCTATTTCACCACCAAGGAAAAGGGCACCGGCCTCGGGCTGGCCATCGTGAAACACAATGTCGAGCTTTACGGCGGGAGCGTGCGCGTGGATTCCGCGCTTGGACAAGGGGCCAAATTCACGGTAGTCTTTCCTGCCAAAACATTCCCGAACCGCGTTTGAAATGAATTTGCCCCTGCCGCCAGTGCTGGTCGTGGACGACGATAAAAATATGCGTCGTTCGCTCCAAACCATGCTTGTGGACGAAGGCTACGCCGTGCGCGTCGCCGAGTCCGCCGAGGAGGCGCTGGCGCTGCTCGCGTCGGAAAAATCCTTCATGGTCATCACCGACGCGCGGCTCGGCGGCATGAGCGGCTACGATTTTTTGACCAAGCTTAAAAGCGGCTGGCCGGATTTGTCGTCGCTGATGATCACCGCCTACGCCACGCCGAAGCTCGCGGTCGAGGCCATTAAGGCCGGCGCGATTGATTATTTGTCCAAGCCGTTTGAGCCGGAGGAACTTTTCCATGCCGTCGCCCGCTGTGCCGAGCGGCATCGTCTGCTCGCGGAAAACGCCGCGTTGCGTTCGCGCGCCGGCGAGTCGTTCAGTCTCGATCAAATCGTCGGTGATTCGCCGAAGATGCGCGAGCTGCGCCAGCTCATCCGCACGGTCGCTGCGACGGATGCGCGCGTGCTGGTGCTCGGCGAAAGCGGCACGGGCAAGGAACTCGTTGCCGGCTCGCTGCATTCATTGAGCGCGCGGCGGAACGAGAATTATATCCGCATCAACTGCGCGGCGATTCCCGAAGCCTTGCTGGAAAGCGAATTGTTCGGCCACGAAAAGGGCGCGTTCACCGGCGCGTTGAAACAAAAACTGGGTCGCGTCGAAGAGGCGGACGGCGGCACGATTTTTCTGGATGAGATTGCCGACATGGGCAAGCCGCTCCAGGCGAAGCTGCTGCGGTTTCTGGAAGACGGCACGTTCACGCGCGTCGGCGGCATCACGGAATTGCGCGTCAAAGTCCGGCTCGTGGCCGCGACGAACCGCGACATAGTGCAGGCCATTGACGCGGGCGAATTCCGCGAAGATTTATTTCACCGGCTCAACGTCGTGCAGTTTCACCTGCCGCCGTTGCGCGAGCGCGGCGACGACGTGCGGCTGCTGGCGGAGCATTTTTTGAAAATCTTTCGGGCCGTGCTGAAGAAAAACGTCACCGTCTTCACGCCCGCCGCGCACCAGAAACTGCTGACGCACCGCTGGCCCGGCAACGTCCGCGAACTGCGCAACGTCGTCGAGCGCGCGCTGATTTTGGAAACCGGCCGCGAAGTCCAGGCGTCCAGCCTTCCGGACTTCGCCGTCGAGGCGCGGCTGCAAAAATCCGGCCAGGCCATGATGGTGCCGGACGAATCCCTGGAAGCCGCGCTGGAACGGATTGAACGCGAGCTGATCCAGGGCGCGCTCGAACAGAACAGTTTCAGCCTGACACGCGCCGCCGCGCAGCTTAAACTGACGCGACATTCCTTGCGGTATCGGATGCAGCGATTGAACATGAAGACCGACGCCGGTGTAAACGACTGATGAATCCTTTTGAATTGCCCACCAGCAGCGCCTCCTCAGACTGGCTGATTTTTGTCGCCATTCTGCTGGCCGTCGGCATTGGCATCGCGTGTTTCATCATCTGGCTGTTTGTGCTGCGGAAATCCGGCGGCAAGCGCAAAAAACGCGAGCGCCGCCGGCATCATCGCAAGCTGAACCCCACGCTCGCCCAGACCGGCGGCCTGCCGCCCGCCCGCGAACCCAACCAGCCGCCCCGCGGCGTGTGACCATGCAGCACAGCCGCGCGCTCACCAAGAAAAGCGCCAGCAACCTCGCGCTCGCTTTCATCCTCCTACCGCGCGAAAAACGCGATGCCATGTCCGCGCTCTACGCCTTCTGCCGCGCCGTGGATGACGTGGCTGACGAGGATGCCGCGCCCGTGGAAAAACGCCGCGCGGAACTCGCCGCGTGGCGCGCGGACATCCGCCGCGCCTGCGAAAACCAGGAACCGCAGTTCGTCCTCAACCGCGAATTCGCGCCCATCATCCGGAAATTCAAGCTGCCGTTCGCGCTGTTCGACGAACTTATCAAGGGCTGCGAGATGGACCTCGATACTTTGCGCTACGCCGATTACGAGCAACTCGAACTCTATTGCTATCGCGTCGCTTCGGTCGTTGGTTTGTTGAGCCTCGAACTTTTCGGCTATCAAAATCCCGCCTGCCACGACTACGCCGTGCATCTGGGCAAGGCGCTCCAGCTCACGAACATTTTGCGCGACGTGAAGAACGATGCCGCGCGCGGCCGGATTTATCTGCCGCAAACCGAACTGCACAAGTTCGACGTGAAGGAATCTGAAATCCTCGATTCAAAATATTCCGAGCGCTATTTCCTGCTCGCCGAAAGCGTGGCGGCCCGCGCCCGGAAACATTACGAACTCGCGCGCAAGATTTTGCCGCCTGAAGACCGCAAGGCCATGGTCGCCGCCGAACTCATGGGCAGCGTCTATTGGCAGCTCCTGCAAAAACTCGAGCGCGGGCGCTTTGATGTCTTCGGCCCGTCGCCGCTGAAGTTGAGCAAGCCGCACAAGCTCGCGCTCATTTTCCAATCGTGGCTGCGGCACGCCAGTGGTTCCAAAGTTTCCGGTTACGGCGGCTCCTGATTTTTTATGTTCAAACTGCTTTCCATCCTGCTCACCGGCCTCCTCTGCGAATCCGCCGGCGTCGTGCTCCTCAAAAAAGGCATCAACCAGATTGGCGACGTCCACAGCTACACCGCGTCCGAGATTTTCCGCGTCGTCAAATCCGGTCTCACCAGCCAGACCATCTGGCTGGGCATCTTTTTCGAGGCGCTGTTTTTCATCGGCCTGCTGGTGTTGATGTCCAAGTGCGACGTCAGCTTCCTCTGGCCGCTGACCGGCTTGAGCTTTGTCTTTGCGACGTTTTCCGCGATGTGGTTTTTGAACGAACACGTTTCGCCCGTGCGCTGGGTCGGCGTGGCGTTGATTGTGGTGGGCGCGGGCTTCATCAGCTACAGCGAACATTCGAAGGAAAAACCCATTGCCCCGCCCGCCGCCGAAGCTCCGGCCCATCTACCCTGATGCCCATTTACGATTTGCGATATACGATTTACACGTTGCCAGCAGATTGAGAGCGACTCGTAAATCGTATATCGTAAATCGTAAATTCACTCTGCTGTCAAAACCTTCCCCAGCACGTCCGCTAATCGTTCCGCCGCGAACTTCGTCTTTTTCTGCAACGCCATCAACTGCGGAATCTTCCCCGGCGACTTCGCAATGGCGAGCAACAGCTTGCCGAAATCAATGCTCTGGTCTGGCTTGGCCAGCGCGTTGAAATCCAGCGGCAAGTCCTCGTGCGCCGCGTCCGAGATCACGCGCACCGTCACGCACGGAATGTTTTTCTCCGCGCAGACGGCGTGGATGACCGCCGATTCCATCTCCACCGCGTCCGCGCCGGTCTGTTTTCGCAAGGTGTTCTTCTCCGCCACCGTCGTGGCGATGCGGTCGGCGCAGGAAAACTTCGCGGGTTTGGCCCCGGCGGCGAGCAAAGCATTTTCAATTGCCAATTGCCGATTGCCAATTTCAAAAACCACGTCGCCAATTTTCAAATCCGGGTTTAAGCCGCCGGCGAAGCCGCAGGTCAGGACCAGTTCGGGCGGTTGGACGCCGCCGGCCAGGAAGCTGCGCACGGCTTTCTCGGCGTTCGCGCGGCCGATGCCGACGACGAGGGTGACGACGCCGGGATGCCGCGCGGCGACCTTGTGAAATGGCGCGGCTTCTTCTTTCAGCGCGAAACAGACGAGGGTGGACATGGCGGAACCCGGCCAGAATGGCATTTCGCCGGGCGGGCGGCAACCTCTCTCGCAGTCGAATCAACGGGCTTGCCTCCAAAACCGGAGCCAATCCAGCAATCCAAAGGGCAGCCAGCAAGCTTTATCGTAAATATAGCTCGAAAACTTCAAGAACACGCCAAATTCAAGTGCGAAACCAACCTGCATTGACTTCATGCAAGCTTGCATTGAGCCCGTGCAAGCTAGCTTTCGGTCTGTGCAAGCTTGCATGCGGTCTGTGCAAGTCAGCTTTTGGTCTGTGCAAGCTTGCATACGGTCCGTGCAAGTTAGCTTTTGGTCCGTGCAAGCCTGCATGGAGGGCGTGCAAGTCTGCTTTGAGGCGGTGCAAGTCTGCATTTAAGCCGTGCCAGCCGGCCAAGGGATGAAATCAACCGGCTTGGAGCCGGAAACGACCGACCCCGGCAATGGATGGCCGGGCATTTTCAAGTCGCCGGCAAAGCGGCGGAGGGCCGCCGCACTCCATGACGCTGGCGCGTCGGCCAAGTTCACGAACCGCGCGGAGCGTCCCGGAGTGCGCCAGCCCTCTGGCGCTTTTAACCCGCGCTTTTCCGGGCTGGCGCACGGTTTTTCGGAACGCCGTAGGCGTGACATCGTTGTAGAAAAAGATTCCAAGATGTTTTTTAGCTCCGTCAGGAGCGACATCGTCGGAATATGCCGCTCCGACGGAGCTGGAATTGTTTTGGTGGTTGAAACTACAAAGATGCCGCACCTACGGTGCTGCTAAAATATACCCGCCACGCTTTTCCGAAAACGACGCGGTTTCTTCTTTCAGAGCGAAGCAAATGAGTATCAATTGCCAAGAATTGTGGCGAACTTGCTTGCGCGAATTTCGCTATCAAGCATTCCAATCTCTTGCATTGTTTGCGAATTTTGCCCCTGACTCTTTAAAATTGTGTAAGAGAACGTAACAATTCGCGCGTGGTTCGGTGGAATTGGATTAGCAATTATCCAATAAACAATTTTTATCTTCATGCCTTGGTCAACGCTGGGCTGTTCGTATTTGAATAAGGCATTTCCACTGGGAAGATGGTCGTATTTTCCCTGAAACTGTTTTAACGAACCAAGCAATTGAACAGCAGAATTGCTGGTAACCTCGGAAGGTGTTTCTAACGTAATAATTTTGAGTCTTAAAGTTCCAGAATTAGGTTTTTCTTCGTAGAAAGTGCCTCCATCAACATCGGAGTAGTCCTCTTTCCATGAAGCTGGAATGCGAAATTCCACAACGCCGCCACGGTAAGAAATGGCTTTCATTTTTGGGGGTTGCTGACCGAATAAAGAAAATACTCCCATAACATTTAATACAGTTAAAACTAAAATAAAATGGCGCATAAATCTCACTTTATCCCCGCCAGCCGTTCCTTCCAGATTTTGTAAAGCTCCACGGTCGCGCGGACGTCGCGCAGACAGTATTCGGCGATTTCCTTGAATTTGCCCGCCGCCATCAAATCCTTCACGTCCATGCCGGTCACGCCCGCGCTCTTGGGCGACTCGATGCCAAACGCTTTGCAGTAAAAATCCAGATTGAACCGCCGCGCCGCGCCGTCGCGTCCGCTGACGCTGTAAAAGGTGAATTGTTCCGCGAGATCGCAGTGGGGTTCGGTGGCGTAACGGTAGCCCAGCCAGTTCTTCTTGGTGATGGGCACGTTGAGCAGCGCCGAGCGCAGGTAGATGAACGGCACGTCGAACCCGCGCCCGTTGAAGGTGACGACGCTGTCGTAATGCTTCGCCACATCCCAAAACGCGGTGAGCAGTTCCGTCTCGTCCGCCACCGGCACGAACTCAACGGGGCCGGCTTCGTCCGCGTCCTCGTAATCTTCCGCGATGAAAATGGACTGGCCGCGTCCGGTCTCGGCATTGAGCATGGCGATGCAGACGACTTGCGACGTGAACGGCCAGAGCGACATGAACCGCGTGATCTCCTCGCGCTTGGCTTCCTTGGCAACGGCATCGCCAATCTTCTCGGTCTCGCGGAAGAGATATTCCTGCTGCGCCTCGTCGAAATTTTCGAGCGGTTGCGCGGAGGTTTCGATGTCGAAAACGAGGGTGGCCATGCCCTCGTTTTAGAGGAATCAAACCGGTTCGGCAATCAAATCGTAATCGGTGTGGCCGATGACTTTGACTTTGGCGAACTGGCCGATAGGCAATTTGCCGTGCCCGCCTTCGCTTTGCTTCGGCGCGGCAAGCACATAAACACGTCCATCAATGTCCGGCGCATCCGCCTCGCCGCGACCGACCAGATAATTTCCGATTTCCGATTTCCGATTTCCGATTTTGCCGCGATCCTGTTCCCGCAACAGTCCGTGTTCCCACGAACTGACATTGGCCGAATGCAATTGTTTCGCCTTCGCCTTGCCTTCGATGAGGACTTTGATTTGGCGCCCCACAAAACTTTCCGCGACGGCGACAGCGACCTTGTGCTGCGCATGCATGGCGAGTTCGCGGCGCTGCTGTTTCACCTTGTCGGCAAGCTGGCCGGCCATCGCGCCCGCGCGCGTGCCGTCTTCCTTGGAATAGGCAAAGACACCGAGCCGTTCAAAATGCGTCTCGTTGATGAAGTCGAGCAGCGTGTTGAAGCTCGCCTCGGTTTCGCCGGGAAAACCGACGATGAACGTTGTCCGCAGTGCGATGCCGGGAATGCCGTGGCGGATGCGCTTGATTAAATCCACGATGTATTGCTGCGAAGTTTCGCGGCGCATCCGTTCGAGCATGTTCTCGTGAATGTGCTGGAGCGGAATGTCCACATAGCGCGCGACCTTCTTGCACTTGGCAATGGTCTGGATGAGTTCATCCGTCCAATGCGCGGGATGTGTGTAGAGCAAACGAATCCAGAAATCGCCCTTGAGCGAATTGAGTTCGCGGAGCAGCGTGCAGATGGTCGTGGCATCAGCGGCGAGCGATTTGGCGGCAGCGGAAAATTTCTCCGGCGAGGAAATCGCGCGCGAATGATTCGGGCGCAAATCGAGTCCGTAATAAGTCGAGTCCTGCGAAATTAAATTAATCTCTTTCACACCGTCGGCGATGAGCGCTTTGGCTTCTTTGACGATGTCCGCCTGCGTGCGGCTGCGGTGCGTGCCGCGCATGCGCGGGATGATGCAGAAGCTGCACGGATGGTTGCAGCCCTCGGCGATCTTCAGATACGAAAAATGTTTCGGCGTCAGGCGGAAGCGCGGCGTCTCGAAATCGGGAATAAAGACGGGGCGTGCGGTGACATCGAAAACGGGCGCGGAATCAGTTTTGAGTTTTGAGTTTTGAGCATTGAGTTCAGCCGGCGTAACGACGGTTTTGGTTTTCCCGAAGGTGTTCGTGCCACGCAGGGATTCTTCTTTTTCGTGGTTGGACAGGTCGCGGCTCTTTTCCAATTCGTTCAAACGCGAGACGACTTTGCCTTTTTCAACTCCCGCTTTCGCTTCGCGCCGGCGCGGCAAGTTGGACTTTGGGCTTTGGACTTTGGACGCACGGCTGGCAATAGCTTTGCCGACGATATCACCGACTTGCGCGACTTGATCAATGCCCATGAACGCGTCCACTCCCGGCATGAGCTTGGGGAGTTCTTCGCGAAACCGCTGCGAGAGACAACCGGAAACAATGACGGCCTGGCCACGCTGGTTCGCGTCGCGCAGTTCGACGGATTCGAGAATCGTGTCCACGCTCTCCTCCTGCGCGGAGTCTATGAAGGAACAAGTGTTGACGATGACGGCGTCGGCGCTCGCGGCGTCATTGGTTATCTCCACGCCGCTCTTGAGCAGCGAGCCGAGCATGATCTCGGCGTCCACGAGATTCTTCGCGCAGCCGAGCGAAATCATGCCGATACGCAAAGGGGCTTTGTCACTGGAATGTTGCTTCGTCACAGTCGGCGGAGGTTAGCAGAGATCCGGGCGGTGGCAATCTTGGGGCAGGGGCTATTTAACCGGCGCGTTGGTCGCGGCCGGGACAGAGGGAATCGTTTCCACGGCGTTGGTCGCGGAGCTGACCGGTTCCAGCAAGGCGGACGGCAAGCCGAGCCGCGTGATGAGTTCGGCGCGGGCGGCATAAGGCAGACCGTTCCTCGTGTCGAGCAGGCGGCGTAGCACATCGTTGTTCAACGTGTCGAATGGCGGCAGCGGGATGCGCACGTCGCCCCGCGAGCCGGCTGTTTTCTGGGTGTAGCGCTCATAAAACAGC